>ERZ887849.1119-NODE-1119-length-26504-cov-16.716813_pt1 | contig 26504 bp, 25 predicted proteins | sample MGYA00521267_ERZ887849 | MGnify/ENA primary metagenome ERZ887849 (study PRJEB32303, sample SAMEA104408601) | aquatic metagenome | biome: Brackish water; feature: Pelagic; material: water | place: Baltic Sea | collected 2014-06-06T16:11:00 | depth 2,863 m ... | reverse complement strand
TCAATATAGGCAAAAGGTGTAGTGTCATTCCAATAGCTTTTAAACACATAAAAAGCATCTTTAGGGTTGTTGTTTCTATCTACCAAGCCCTTTTGATTAATATAGGGTATTGCATTTTCAGGGCGTAATGGTGTTCCAAAATCCTTGAATGCCCACTGCGCGTTTCCTACAAATGCGGTGTCATTTTCACTAATGCGCAAGTGCCAATCAAATAAATCGACAATATAGTTTTCACTCCAATCGCCAACTTTTGCAATATTAGGAACATCATTTTGTACAATGGCTTCTTCCCAGCCATCGGCTTGGATTTTGCCTTCACCAGTGATGGGGTTTTCTGTGTGTCTTCCCACATGACTAGAACCGCCATACTCGGTATGTAAAAAATGTTTGTATTCTTTTTTGTATTTGTCAACGGCTTTTTGATAACTCTTATAACTTCCAGAATACCATCCAGACCATATGGATGGTGAAAAAACATCCACGATATCTGAGCCCTCATAAAACTTTCTGATGGCTGTTTTTCGTGTTGGGTCTAGCTCATGTGCATAGTCGTTTAGTTCAGATAAATATTCTTTAAGTTGATCAATATCATCACCTCCTTCAAAATCGGGTAACCAATAAATTTCATTACCCAAGGACCAAATAATTATACTGGGGTGGTTATAATTTTGTTCTATAATTTCTTTGAGCATATTTTTGGTGTTCTTTTTCCATGCATCGTTGCCCAAACCCCCACGGCACCACGGTAATTCGTCCCAAACAAGTATGCCCAACTCATCGCAAGCCTTATAGATTTCAGGATCTTGAGGATAATGTGCAAGTCGAACGAAATTAGCACCCATCTCTTTGATAAGTTCCATGTCTGTCCGGTGTTGTATATTACTCATTGCTGAGCCAACTCCAGCGTGTTCTTCATGCCGATGTGTACCTCTAAGCTTTAAGCGCTTTCCATTAAGGTAAAACGCTCCATAATCCTTAAACTCAAACCAACGAAAACCAAAATTTTCATTTAACTCGTCAATTGTTTTGCCATCTTTTACAAGTGCTACAGTAAGATTATACAGATATGGGTTTTTTGTATCCCAAAGATTGGGATTTGTGATATTGGTAAAGTTGATATCCGCCGAATTATCCACCACATCAAATACAGCTGTTTTGACCATATTTCCGTCATTGTCAGCAAGAACTGCCTCAACCGATAGTTTACTATTTTTGGGATTTGTAATCAACACTTTTGCATTCAATGCTGCATTACTGCTTGTCACTTTGGGTGTGGTAATTTTTAAATCATTTACGTGCTCAGCAGGAAGTGTTTTTAACCAAACATCCCGTGTGATGCCCCCATATATGAAAAAATCACTCTTTTGTGATGGGATAACTTCTGGATTGTAGCCATTGTTTGCATACACCAAAATTTGATTTTTACCTTCCTTAACTGCACCTGTAATATCTAGGTTAAACCCAATATACCCACCAATGTGTTGACCAACATTCTTACCATTCACATAAACCTTAGATGTAATGTTGACCCCCTCAAAGTATAGCTGAAAAACTTGACCAGCGCTAATGTTTGAGATTTCAATGTCTTTCCGATACCAGCTGCCGTCTCTTCTGTAGCCCGGCGCTAAGTCTGTGGCATCAATAGCATTCCAAGTATGTGGTAGATCAATGTCTTTCCAATTTTCATTGGCAAGTGCAGCATCAGGGGTTTCTGCATTATACTCTAGGTATTCCCAACCTTTGTTAATGTTAGTCGTTTGTCGTAACCCCTTATCAGAAATCGAATTACACGAGCTTGTAATAAAAGCAAGCATTAGGGTATAAATGAACGTAAAGTTGTTAAAGCGAGACTTCATTAATTAATATTTTTAAGTCTAATTAGGGTTTCAAGAAAATAGTAATCCCCATATGCGATGGGCTCATCTATCTCATCGTTTTTTGGCCAGTTTCCTGTACTGTGATCTAGGATAAAAGGTGCATCGAAATCAGATGCCAAAATATAATCTGGTGATTTTAGGCTCGTCATCACTTTTTTACTGTAATCCAAGTATTTTTCCTCTTGTGTATATCCATAAATTTCAACCATGGCAGCGGCTACAATTGTTCCAGCAGAAACATCTCTTGGCGCATTTGGAATGGCAGGGTCATCAAAATCCCAGTAGGGTATTCCGTCTTTTGGTAAATTTTTGTGATTTAAGAAATATTCAGCTGTGGCAATTGCACGATTTAGGTACCTAGTATCTTTGGTATATCGGTAGGCGAGTGTATAGCCATAAATCCCCCAACCGTGACCGCGCGCCCATGAAGACTCATCATTAATCCCTTGATGTGTGACTTTCATTCTGGGTTGGTATGTCACGGTATCATAATCTACCACGTGATAGCAACTGTTGTCTGCTCTAAAATGGTGTTTTAATGTGGTGTTTGCATGGGTAACTGCTAACTTATGAAAGCTACTATCCCCTGATATTTTAGTTGCTTCGAAAAGTAGTTCTAAGTTCATCATATTGTCAATGATTACTGGAAATTGCCATACTTCTTTGTTGAAATCCCAAGAGCGAATACTTTTAATATTTTCATTAAATCGAGTACTTAACGTTTTGGCACTTTCAACAATAATATTTTTGTACCGTTTGTTCTCTTTTATTTTGAGTCCGTTGCCAAAACTGTTGTACACCTTAAAACCCATGTCGTGGGTGCGATTATTAAACTTTTCCTTTTCAATAAATGCTGTCCATTTCGCGGCTTTTTCGATGTAATCTTGATTTCCAGTTAAGGAGTATAACTGCCAAAGGTTACCTGCAAAAAAACCGCTAGTCCAATCTTTAGAAGGAACTTTTTTAATAGCATTTGCTTTGTAAGAATAGCTTCTTGGGAATGCTAATGAATCAACCGAGTATGTTAGTAATTTTTCATACCTCTTTTCTAAAAGTATTTCTATATCCGATTTAGCATCTTCTTTTTTTCTTGAGCACCCCGATAATATAAGGGCTAAAAAAATCAAGAGAAAATAATAATTTTTATTTTGTCTAAAGATCATGGTTGTTAAGATTAGCTTAAGTTGTTAAATGCTTTTTAATTTCAGTAAATTTAAAGCATTAGATCGCGTATTTTTTTTGAAATTGACTAGGAGTAAGACCAAATTTTTCACTGAAACACATACTGAAATATTTTGGGTTTTTATATCCAACATGATAGCTTACTTCTGAAATAATCATTTTGCCTTTTTCAAGTAATTGTACAGCACGTCTCATGCGATAATGTTTTATTAAATCGTTTGGAGTAAAGTTTGTCCATGTTTTAACCTTTAGGAACAACAATGTACGACTAACACCTAGTTCAGAACAAAATGCAGAAATATTAAAAAATTCGTTACTGATATTTTCCTCTATAATGAGAAGCGCTTTTTTAAATAGTTTTTCATCAAATGAGGGGATAGATACTTCATTTGGCTGAAAAAAATCTTGTGTGTTTATTTCTTTTATGAGTCGCTGCTCGTTTTCCCTTTCAAGAAATTCATTTCTTGACTTTAGCCTAGCCACTTCTTGAAAAAGCGTTCGCACCTGTTCTTTAAGCGCTTCGTTTTTATAGGCAGGTTGAGCCATTAATGACTCTAAATTTTTTGCCCTAGTTTTAAGTTCATCTGCTAAATACATGTTTCCGCTATTATTTAATTCTTGTATGTTTTCTTTTATATCAGACCTGACTCTTGTTTCAATCATCATTGGGGCTTATTTTTTTTGTCGCGTTGTTAGTTGATAGTTGTAAAGTGATGGGTGTTTTTCAAAAACTTCATTAACTGCCTTTATCATAGTCATAGGCTGGTAGTTAACTTCAAAAGTTTGATTCCCATTAATTCCTATAATACGAGCAAATGGGCCATCTTTCATTCCATCTAACTTTATTGTTTTTGATGAATTGATATCATTCAATACATTAACTTTAGTGTTCCAAAAAGTACTAAATGCACCGTGGGAAGGTTTCCAGTAGCCGGCACCCCCACCTTTAAATAGGGGGTAACTCATTTCTTCATCTGGCGAAATATGTACTGTGGTATTGTCAAATAAGTTTTGATGATTCGCACCCGAATGCTGATCCAAAATGGGATCCACAAAAACTTCACAGTTCAGGTATACACATTTTGTTGCTAATGTATTGAAGCTCAGCGGGTGCACCGCTTTGTTATAAACTTTTATCCCTCTGGCCAATACATTATATGTACCAGACATTGCAACAGTATAATGTGCTGTGTTTTCCCCTTTAGTGACTACGTCTTCAATGGTTACATTGGCAATATTTTCTGTAAGTATGCCACTATCTGCATTTTCAATGATGATATTCTTTACCCAACTGTTATATACACGCGTAAGGTAAATACCATTAAAACCGGGTTCAACGTGATGCGCAATTCGAGGCGATTTTGGAAACCGAATACTGAAATCTTGGATACCAATTTCTTTTAGATGATTCCATCTCACTAATTGCGCTTCAAATGCTGGTTTTACATCAATTGTTAGTGGGCTACTTACTGTTGCTATTCCTTCTGATATTGCAAGGACTTTTAACTGTTGGCGCACCAGTGGTAAGTCTGGAAAATTCCAATGATGGCTGCCAATTCTTGTTAATTGATTTTTATAAAGCTCCTGGATTATCTGACTTTCTTCACCTTGCTTATTAAAGAGTTGGAGTTCGACAACATCCCCAATATTTAAATGTTGCGATTCGGAAACACTTAAGGAGAAGCCCCCCCTTTTTCCTTCAGAAACTTTTGCGAGCACCTCGTAGGGCCGCTCATATTTTTTTAGATAGGGCTTAACACGCTCTCCAGGAACTCGAGTCCATATAAACCCGCCTGACCAAGCAAATTGGGAAAATGGTAAGTCTATATTGTTCTCTTTCTCCCGTTGCCTTTTGTCAAATTCAATTAGATACTCACGCAATTCTTTGAGATCTTCAGGATCTTTGGTGTACATTAGGGGTCTAGGACAATATATTTCAGTACCATGCTCACCTGATCCAGCACCACTTAAAATAAAATTATTGCGCTCAATGTAAATGATTCCACTAATAATTATTTTTCCAGGCGGTAATAGTAATGTAACAGGCCCCTTTAATTTACTGACTTCGCTAATGGCATGTTGCAGTGCTTTAGTGTCGTCAAGACCGTCATTAGCCACAACATTATAATCAACTGCATCTACAATAATTCCTGTAAAATCTGGAATTTGTTTATTTCCATTATGGTAGCCAGCATAACTAAAGTCGGGAATATAATTCTCGTCATTAACATTAACCCCAGAATGTATAAAGGACATATTTTGCGACCAACTAACTGAAAATAAGTTTATTATCGCTATTATAAGCATTAAAAAGTTTAATTTTATCATATACTTTATGCAATGGATTGCACAAATATAAAACGTTTTTGATTAAAATTCAAAACATTTTTAATAAGTTTACCAAACTATATTAATGTGAAAAAAAAAACAACCATATACGACATTGCTTCAAAGCTTAATATTACCGCTGCTACGGTATCACGTGCGTTAAACGATAGTGAGCTAATAAGTAAAAAAACCAAGAAAATGGTTTTGGAAGCTGCTGATGAGTTGAGTTATTTCAAAAACCGCCATGCTTTGGCTTTGAAAAGCGGTAGAACAAATCAGGTTGGTTTGGTAGTCCCTTTTATTAATCGTCATTTCTTTTCAAATATTATTATGGGTGTTGAGGAAGAGTTATATCCCAAGGGTTATCAAGTAATGATATTCCAATCAAATGAATCTGAGAGAAAAGAGAAAGATATTATTGAAGCGCTCTTGCAAAATCAAGTTGATGGCGTGCTTATTTCTGTTTCCAAAACAACTCGAATTAAAGATCATTTCAATAAGATTATTGACAACAATTTACCCCTTATTTTTTTTGATAGAAAGGCTGATATTGAAAACTCAAGTTGTGTAGAGACAGATGATGTGTTAGGTGGAAAAATTGCCACACAACACTTGATTGACCAAGGCTGTAGCCAAATAGCTTATGTCACGGTTGATCTAAATCTTAATATATATACGAATCGTTTTAAGGGATACAAAGAATCCTTAAAATACAACGGTATTGACTTTAGGAAAGAACTTGTGTTTCAAGCCAATAGTGATATTGTTTCTGGAAGAAAAGTAGCACGTCAAATATTGTCTAGCGATGCTAATATTGATGCTATTTTTTGCTCAAGTGACTATATAGCACTTGGTGTGATGCAAGAACTAAAAGAACAGAATGTTAGTATCCCAGATGATGTTGCAGTAGTTGGATTTAGTAACGAACCTTTTACTGAACTATTGGATTTGACATTGACTTCAATTGAGCAAAACCCTTATGAAATGGGTAAAAGTGCTGCCCGTGTTTTCTTAGATCAAATGAATTCAAAAAATGCGAATATTGAGCACGCTATTAAACTAAAACCCAAGCTTTGCATAAGGGATTCTTCATTGAAAAATAATCGAACAATGCACTAGTAGCTAAAAAATATATTTGAAAAATGTATTTATTTTAATTACATTTGCAATCCATTACAATTTTATATGCAATCAAAAAATACGTACTTAGCTACTAGCCCGACAGAAGCGAAAAATTTTGACACAGCTGAGTTAAGAAATCGCTTTTTAATAGGAACCATTTTCAACCCTGATCATATTACAGCCTATTATACCACTTACGACCGATACCTTGTAGGAGGCGCACAACCCGTATCCAAACCACTTGCCTTAGAGGCTATAGATGAGCTACGAGCGGATTATTTTTTGGAACGCAGAGAATTGGGCATTATTAATGTTGGTGAAACGGGTATTGTTCGCGTAGATGGTACTGCCTATACCCTTGAAAATCAAGAAGCGTTGTATGTTGGTAGAGGCGCTAAAGATGTCGTTTTTGAAAACACCTCAGGCTCTTCTCCTTTGTTTTATTACAATTCTACCCCAGCACATAAAAGCTACCCAACTGAAAAAATATCATCTGAACGGGCACAGTATGTAGAGCTCGGAGACGATAAGAATGCGAACAAAAGACGCATAAAAAAACTTATTGTTCAAGAAATCATACCTACATGTCAGTTGCAGATGGGCCTTACCATGTTATATGAAGGAAATGTGTGGAATACCATGCCTGCACATACGCATCTAAGAAGAATGGAAGTTTATTTTTATTTAGACATTGATGCTAACAATTCCATTTCTCATTTTATGGGTGAACCTCAAGAAACAAGACATATCTTTATGCAAAACCATCAAGCGGTAATTTCACCGTCATGGTCTATCCACAGTGGATGTGGCACTTCAAACTATTCCTTTATTTGGGGTATGGCAGGGGAAAACTTAGATTATGGAGATATGGATGGTGTAAAAATTAACGAATTACGTTAAAATATGAATCCATTTGATCTGACAGGAAAAACAGCTTTTGTTTCTGGCGCAACCCACGGACTTGGCATGGCTATGGCTGCAGGACTTGCTGAGGCAGGAGCCAAACTCATTATTTCAAGTACAAGCGCACATAAGTTAGAAGGTGCCTTGAATGAATACAAAATAATGGGTTTTGAGGTTTCTGGTTATGTACTGGATGTTACCAATGATGAACAGGTCAAAACAGTGACTGCTGAAATTCTTAAAAAGCAACAAGTTGATATTCTTATCAATAATGCGGGTATTATTAAAAGAACTCCGGCACTTGAAATGAGCCCCGAGGACTTTAGAGCCGTCACGGATGTTCACCTTACAGGCGCTTTTCATCTAGCACAACAGTTTGCCATCCCTATGGTGTCACGTAAATCAGGAAAAATTATTAATATCTGCTCGATGATGAGTGAGTTGGGCCGTAACACAGTTAGTGCTTATGCAGCTGCCAAAGGTGGTTTGAAAATGCTTACAAGAAACTTAGCCACAGAGTGGGCCAAACACAATATACAAGTCAATGGCATAGGCCCTGGCTATTTTGAGACTTCTCAAACCGCTCCAATACGAGTAGATGGACACCCATTTAACGAGTTTATTATTAACAGAACACCTGCTGGCCGTTGGGGTAAAACAGATGACCTTAAAGGAACGGCAGTATTCCTCGCATCAAAAGCAAGTGATTTTGTAAATGGCCAAATTATTTACGTAGACGGCGGCATATTAGCAACAATTGGAAAACCAACTAATGAGCTATGATCAGAAAACACAAATCGTTTATTGATGAAGGGTTTTTACTTGATAGTCCCTTCGCACTTGAACTTTACGTAAACTACGCTGCCAAGCTACCTATCATTGATTATCATTGTCATCTATCTCCTGCTCAAATAGCAAATGATTATCAGTTTAAAAATATAACAGAAATATGGATTGATGGCGATCATTATAAGTGGCGTGCTATGCGGACCTTGGGCGTTGATGAGCGATACATAACGGGGGAAGCTTCACCTAAAGAGAAATTTATTGCTTGGGCTTCTTGCGTGCCAAAGCTTATTCGTAACCCACTTTACCACTGGACACACCTTGAGCTTAAAAGATACTTCGGCATTGATGTATTGCTCAACGCTGACAATGCAGCGGCTATTTATGAGCAAACTACTGCCTTACTACATCAAACAGAATACAGTTGCTTAAATCTCATTAAAAAATTAGGTGTTGAGATAATATGTACGACAGATGACCCTACGGATAGTTTAGAACACCATAAAGCATTTGGTGTTAATGATTCACTTACGCTTTTACCTGCTTTTCGTCCAGACAAGGCCATAGAAATACAGCATGAGAACTTCAATGCCTATTTAGCCAAATTGGAAACGGTTGTAGGACACAAGATAGATTCATTCAGCACACTTAAAAAAGCCTTGGATAAGCGGATGGATTACTTTGCGGCCCATGGGTGTACAATATCGGATCATGGTTTGGAACAAATTCGCTATACTGAGACCTCAGATGAAATGGCCGATGTTGTAATGCAAAAAAAAGCTAAAGGAAAGCATTTGAACGTCAATGATCTTGAGCAATATAAAACTGCTGTTTTGTTGTTTTTAGCAAAGGGCTATCACAAACGTGGCTGGGTACAACAATACCACCTTGGCGCATTACGTAACAATAGTAGTCGTATGCTCAGCAATTTGGGTCCTGATATGGGTTGTGACTCTATTGGAGATTTTCATCAAGCGCAAGGCCTCTCAAGGTTTTTAGATTCACTTGACACCAATAATGAGTTGGCCAAAACCATTTTATACAATTTAAACCCGGCACAAAATGCACTTTTTGCAACTATGGCAGGAAATTTTAACGATGGTAGCGTGAGTGGCAAGATTCAATATGGAGCAAGTTGGTGGTTTTTAGATCAATTGGATGGAATGCGTAAACAAATTAATAGCTTGTCAAACATGGGTGTTTTAAGCACCTTTGTTGGAATGCTTACAGATTCACGAAGCTTTATGTCTTTTCCAAGACATGAGTACTTTAGAAGGCTGTTGTGTAATATTATCGGTGAAGATGTTGAAAAGGGGTTGTTGCCACGCGATTTAGATGCCATGGGAACCATAGTGTCCGACATATGTTATCACAATGCTAAATCCTATTTTAATTTTTATTCACACGAATGAAAAAAGCCTTATTATATTTTTTGCTTCTCTTGTTCGTTGCATGTCAACAGGACAATAGCAAGCGTATTATTCGCTTGGGTCATGCGCTTGATACCAACCACTCTGTCCATAAGGCTATGGTAAAAATGGGGGAAGAGCTTTACCGAATTTCTTCAGGGACTATGCAAATTAAAATATATCCAAATCAACAGCTGGGTTCTGAGCGCGAATGCCTTGAATTATTACAAATAGGAAGCCTTGATATCACCAAAGTATCTACAGGTGTTCTGGAAAATTTTTCTCCCAACATGAAAGTGCTTGGGCTACCTTATTTATTCCGTGACAAAGCACATACGTTTGCAGTTTTGGATGGCGCTATTGGTAAGCAGTTACTCAATGAAACATTATCCTTTAGGATTAAGGGCTTGGCTTATTATGATGCTGGTAGTCGAAGTTTTTATACTAAGCGTAAGCCAATTGCATCCCCATCAGATTTAAAAGGGTTAAAAATTAGAGTCATGGAAAGTGTTACAGCTATGAAAATGGTTGAAAGCATGGGTGGTTCTCCTACGCCAATTTCATGGGGTGAGCTTTATACCTCGCTGCAACAAGAAGTGGTGGATGGCGCAGAAAATAATCCACCAAGTTTTTACCTTTCCAAGCAGTTTGAGGTGTGTAAACACTATACTCTTGACGAACATACAACCTTGCCTGATGTTTTGGTAAGTGGTTCTTATTTTTGGGACAGCTTAAACGAAAACCAAAAAGAATGGCTCAATGAAGCAGTTGAAATTTCTGTTATTTATCAACGTCAGTTGTGGGCAGAATCCGAAGCGTATTCGCTGCGTGAACTTAAAAAAGCGGGTGTAGAAATTGTTTATCCTGACAAGAAAATGTTTGAGGACATGGTTAAGCCTGTTTACGACTATTACCGCACAAATGGGGAAATGGATATGTTGATTAATCAAATAAAAAATCAATAGTAATGAAAGGCATGCAAAATAAATTAAATCGCATTTTGGAGATTATTTTGGTAGCCTTGCTGGGCATCATGGTGCTTAATGTAAGTTGGCAAGTTTTTTCAAGGTATGTCTTGGCAAATCCAAGCTCATTTACAGACGAATTGGCTCGCTATCTCATGATATGGTTGGGTGTTATGGGTACCGCCTATGTTTCTGGAAAACGACTTCATGTTGCCATAGACATTCTTCCCAGTCAATTGAGTTCGTCTCGTCAAAAAGCTATGCAAAAAGTTATATTTTCGATTATCATTTTGGCTACCGTTTTGATTTTTATCATTGGCGGCTCAAGACTCGTGTATTTAAGTTATGTGCTTGGTCAAAAATCTGCCGCATTACAAATTCCACTATACCTTGTTTATATGTGTGTACCACTAAGTGGCGCTTGCATTGTTTTTTACAAGTTTTGTGATCTAACTTCAAACAAATCATAATGGAAGCTTTTTCAATAGCCATACTGTTAGTTAGTTTTTTGTTGTTGCTGTCAATAGGGACACCTGTTGCTTGGAGTATTACAATATCATCGCTTTTCACCCTTTTAGTGAGTGTTCCTTTTTTACCGGCATTGACTACTATCTCTCAACGCATGGCAACTGGGATAGATAGTTTTGCCTTGTTGGCTATCCCGTTTTTTATATTGTCAGGAGAGTTGATGAATAAGGGAGGTGTAGCCCACAGACTGGTTGCATTTGCCAAATCATTGGTTGGCTTTTTACCGGGTGGTTTAGCACTTATTAATGTTATATCTGCCATGTTAATGGGTTCTGTTGCTGGTTCTGCCATGGCATCAGCCTCTGCCATGGGAAGTATTTTAGGCCCCGAGATGGAAAAGGAAGGATACTCTAAAGGTTTTGGGGTGGCAATAAATATCACTTCTGCTACTACTGGATTGGTTATTCCACCTAGTAATATTTTAATCGTGTATTCATTGGCTAGCGGGGGTGCTTCCATTGCAGCTTTGTTTTTAGCTGGATATATTCCTGGCATACTAACAGGCTTGTTTTTAATGGCTGTTGCTATGATATGGGCAAAAAAGAAAAACTTTAAAACAGGAAAACGGGCACCACTCAAAACAGTTTTCGGCTCTTTTGTTCGCGCATTTCCAAGTTTGATGCTACTTTTTGTGGTAATTGGTGGTATTGTTTCGGGTGTTTTTACAGCTACCGAAGCATCTGCAATTGCTGTTATTTATACTCTTGTTTTGGGATTTATTTATAAAGAAATCACGTTTAAAACGCTCCCTACTATTTTGCTAAAATCTTCTACCACAACAGCTATTGTAATGTTCTTGATAGTTGCATCCATGAGTATGTCGTGGGTATTGTCTTATGAGAATATTCCTGAAATGATAAGCAGTGGTATTTTGTCACTTAGCGATAACAAAATTGTGATACTACTGCTGATTAACTTCACCTTGTTATTTGTAGGTATTTTCATGGATATGACACCGGCAGTATTGATATTTACTCCCATTTTTCTTCCCATAGTAACCCAATTGGGAATTGATCCTGTTCATTTTGGTATCATCATGATTTTAAATTTATGTATAGGTTTATGTACACCGCCAGTCGGAAGTGTTCTTTTTGTCGGAGTTGGTGTCGCAAATACTTCCATACAAAAAGTGATCAAACCACTTATACCTTTGTTTTTAGCCATGATTGTTGCCCTTTTGTTGGTTACTTATATTCCTGCACTTTCACTTTGGCTTCCATCAATATTTGATCTGTAGTTTTTTACGAAAAATTCAAATGAGAATAATCATTAACAATGCCGGTTTAGCCTTTGGCACTTCAAATAGAGGAACGTTCGCTGCTGTAATACTTTCATTGTTTGCATCGAATCAAACTTGGTCGCAGGAAGTTATTGAATCAAATGGCTTTGGGAATACCTATGAAGAACTCACTGCTTTTTTGGCACCTGGTTATAACCCTATTGAGGTGCCAGATTGCAATCACGCTAGTTTTGGAAATCATATAGAAGAATTATATGACGAAAGCCTTGGAGACAATACGTTCCGTTTTTTTATTCATGTAACTCCAGATGATGACCGCTGTATTTCAACAATTAATGACCGGCAACGTAATGAAATTAAAACCTATGACAAATCGCCTGCAAATTTAAAAGGAACGCAGGGTGAGAAAGTTATATATAAATGGGCATTTAAACTTGCTGATGGATTTCAATCTTCACCCAACTTTACGCACATTCACCAGTTAAAATCGGTCGGGGGAGACTATTCAAGTATGCCCATGTATACGTTGACTACACGCAAGGGAACTCCAGATAAGTTGCAATTACGGTATGCTGAAACCACAAATCAAATAACCCTCAAAGAAACACAGTTAAGCTCTATGATTGGTGTTTGGGTTGAGGTTGTTGAGCAAATTGAATACACCAGCTCCGGTTACTATTCCATTAGGTTGACCAATAAGTTAAATGGTCAAGAGTTGTTTTATTATGACAATACAGCGCTTAACGAACCAAAGATAAACTGGCGGCCAGGAGGTAGTTTTGTGCGTCCCAAATGGGGTATATATCGCAGCTTAATTAATGCACAAGACCTTCGGGATGAGGAAGTACTGTTTTCTTATTTTAGCATTGAAGAAGTGAGTTCCTTGTCAACAGCTTCAGTAGAAAACATTAATCCGCTTGTATATCCTAACCCAACAACAGAAATATTACACATTTTAGAAACAGACGCTACGCACACGCAAATTTTTGCCATGAGTGGTCAGCTGCTTTTACAGTCCAATAGCACGCAAATTGACCTAAGTGATTTACCGCCTTCACTTTATTTTTTAAAAGTGTTCGATAAAAACAGCAACTTGCTCTTAACGCAAAAGGTGCTAAAGTCGAATTAAATATAATTTGTTTATATTTGGAAAACCAAACTGGTTTACCAATTAAGCAAATCTTTAAAATGACAACAACAAAAACAATCCTCCGTGTATTTATACTCATTTTTGTTTTGCACTTACAGGGGTGTACTGAAAATAGTAAGCCAGCGCTCATAGCAAGTAAGGTCATCCCTTTTTTCCAGCATTGGAATTTAATTTTAGGAGACGGCTCAAATGCGGGTGTAGCAATTGATTATGAAAACAAGGACTTTTTTTACGCCACAAATGATGGTGAGGAAGAGTGGGTTGTTTTCAAAACGCCCAACGCTGGGAACACACACGGTACTTCAAACAATACAAGAACTGAGCTAGCGCAGCTAAAAAAGTGGTCGCCGCTAACCGATGCAAAATTGGAAGCGACACTAAAAGTAATGAATGTAGCAAGTACAGGCGATGCGAGGGTAGCAGCAAGTTACTCAGTAGTAGTCGGTCAGATTCACAGTGCAGATGGGCACGAAAATGAACCCCTTAAGATCTTCTATAAAAAATTTCCTGGGCATACAAAAGGATCTGTTTTTTGGAACTATGAAATCAATACAGCGGGTGAAGACAATTCAAAAAGATGGGATTATTCCTATCCTATTTGGGGCTATGACTTTTCTGTTGTTGGAACAAACGCAGATACCTTTCCACAAGAACCTGAGGAGGGCATCGCTTTAGGAGAAACGTTTAGTTATCAAGTAGAAGTGAAAGAAGGGATGATGTACCTCACATTTACAAGTGAAGGACATCCAATAAAAACCTTTACTAAAAACCTGATCGATTCTGAATATAAGACAGAGGCCGATACTCCAAAGCAGGTTCAGGAATTATTTTTCCCTATTGGTCAAGATGGTGTTGAACGCAAAAACGCTTATGCCGAAGAAGGTTTGTTCTTTAAATTGGGAAGTTACAATCAAACCAATGGTAAAAGTCCTCAAGTCAATAGAGTATGGTGTTCTGGCGCAGAAACCCATGGAGGAGATCTTCAAAAACAATATACAGATGGAAATTATGCTGAGGTTTGGTTTAAGGCAGCGAATATCGAAATCAGTGATCAAGCCATTTCTAATGAAGGCTATTTTTCAGCCAATGATGATTTGAGTAAAAAGACCGTTTACCCTAGTGAAGTCATTCCTTTTATGGACAAGTTTAAAATTTTAATGGGAGACGGGTCAAGAGAAGATAATCTAGTTGACTTTGAAAATAAAGACTTTTTCTATACCGTGATTGACGGGACAAGACGTTGGGTTGTTTACAAAACTCCCAATTCTGGCGTTACTTCTCCGAACTCTAGCAACACAAGAACAGAGCTGCACGAAAAAAGAGAATGGATTCCGGAAGAGGGTGGAAAGTTAACAGGTACCTGTAAAGTAATGCATGTTTCTACCACGGGAGATGCCAGAGTTGCCGCTTCATTCGCAACCGTAGTAGGACAAATTCACAGTGGCGAAGGTCATGAAAATGAACCGTTTAAATTATTTTATAAAAAATTCCCTGGTCATACAAAAGGATCGGTTTTTTGGAATTATGAAATCAATACTGCTGGAGATGATAATGCGGGAAGATGGGATTTCTCAACTGCCATTTGGGGTCATGATATGGCAGTCGTAGGAACAGCGAAAGACGCGTATCCTGCTGAGCCAGAAGACGGCATTAAATTAGGAGAAGAATTCAGCTATGAGGTAAATGTTTATAAAGGAATCATGTATTTGACCTTTACAAGTCCAAACCACGAAACAAAGACCTTCACAAAAAATCTTATTTCGTCTGAGTATGTAAATAAATCTGATTTACCAGCACAAGTAAAGAAACTATTTGTACCCATAGGGCAAGACGGTACAGAACGTGCCACCGCTTATAGCGGAGAGTTAAATTATTTTAAACAAGGCGCCTACAACCAGACCAATGGAAAAAGCCCTGAAACAAATATGGTATGGTGTACAGGTGCAGAAACCTATGGAGGTGACATCGCTAAACAATATGAAAACGGAAGCTATACAGAAGTTTGGTTTAGAGAAGCAACAGTAGGCCCGGGGACATCACCAAAATAAATTGAAATAAAATAATAGATATTAATTGACTTTCAAGTTCTTCTTTCGGATGAAAATTTTCTTCGACTAACAAAGAAAACCTAAGAAAAATAGTATCTAGTAAAATCGTAAAAGCAATAAAATCAAAGAAAAAATGAAATCATTCGGATCAAGCAAGGAGTTTAACTTTGGAAAAGACATCCAATGGGATGAAGTGGGCGACGGGGTTCGCAGGCAAATCATGGCGTATGACGATACCATTATGTTGGTAAACGTGGAATTTAAAAAAGGGGGCATTGGTCAGATGCACAAGCATTATCACGCGCAAGTCACACAAGTGGTAAGTGGTTCTTTTAAAGTTACCATTGGAGATGAAACAAAGGTTCTAAACGGCGGCGACGCATTCTATATCCCACCAAATGTACTGCACGGTGCCATTTGCTTAGAAGATGGTATTCTTATCGATGTGTTCAGTCCAATACGTGAAGATTTCATGGAATGATAATTTTAATTTGTTTTGAATACAATCTCACATCATAACTTTTATAGTTTTCTCTTCTTTTTTTTATTACTCTTTGCTTGCAAAAAAGAAGTTGAAGCTGAAAGTACTGTTACTATTAATGATCGGCCAGGTACAACGTTTAAACTTCCGAATATTGACCTTACCCATTGGAAAGTAACACTTCCAATAGGAAACCCAACTTCGATAAAACCACCTGAAATATTGGATTATGCAACCAACGATGTGTTAAAGCCCTATATGTATAACGATTCTATCGAAGGCGCTCTTGTTTTTTATACCAAACCAGGTTCTTCTACTCCAAATTCAAGTTATTCAAGAACAGAACTCCGTGAACAAATGGTTTCAGGTTCTGATTCCCATAATTGGACATTCATTGAAGGCGGCAAAATTAAAGGACGTTTACGCATGGATGAAATTTCTAAAGACAGCTCTGGCAATCCACACCGCACCATAGTGATGCAGATTCACGGCCGGCTAACTGATGCCCAGCGTGATTTGATAGGTCAAAAAGACAACAATGCGCCTCCCATTATGAAAATATATTGGGTAGATGGCTATGTTCGAATAAAATCAAAAGTATTAAAAAACCCAGATGCGATTGTTCCAGAAATTCTTCACACTTCTGCTTGGGGTGATGATGATGGATATACATTTCCAGTTGAAGTTGGATATGAACCTTTTACTTTAGAAATCAATGCCAGTAAAGGAAAAATGGAAGTTACTTTAAATGAAACATTTACGCATTCTTATGCTGGAAATGACATGGAAAAATGGGGTGTTTTAGAAAATTATTTTAAAGCAGGGAATTATTTAGGAACAACTGATTCAAATGCTTTTTCGCGCGTTAAATACTATACGTTAAGCGTAACACATTAAATGTTTTTTTATAAAATAAAAATTTGTAAATTTACAGAGGATAAACTGGTTAACCAATCTGGTCATGAATACAGACATAAAAGGAATGAATGGCTTAGCTTCTAAGGAAAAGCTCATTATTGCTGAGATCAAATCGTTGATTAATCTCAAAAATTTGGAGCCTGGCGAAAAACTTCCATCGGAACGTTTGTTAGCAGAACGCTTGGGTGTTACTAGAGGAAGCATTCGTAATGCCATTCAAAAACTGGAATTTTATGGACTCTTAAAGTCTATGCCACAGAGCGGAACGTTTATTGCTGATTTGGGACTTACCGCCATGAATGGGATGATAGATCAAATTTTAAATCTCCCAACTCCAGATTTTAAATCGTTGGTTGAGACCCGAATTTTTCTTGAGCTTAAGTTGGTGAAATTTGCTGCCGCCCGTCACACACAAAAAGATCTAAAAGAAATTGAAGAAGCATTGGAAAACTATAGAAATAAGACGCTTGCTGGTGAAGATGCTGTAGCCGAAGATTTGCTTTTTCACCTTGCTATTGCAAAAGCCAGTCACAACTCATCTTTGAGCCGATTGATGCTGTCCATTACGCCGCAGATTATCACAGATTTTGAAAAATATCACGTTTGTAAAAGCAATACTGCTTTAAATGCAATTGATGAACATCAAGCTATTGTAGATGCCATTAGCGCTAAAGATGCGACGCTTGCAGAAGAAAAAATGAAAGAACATTTTAGTGTTTTGTATCAATATTGTTACGAAACTTAAAGTTAAAAATTAAGAGGGAGTAAATTGTTTTACGCTATTCAGGTAACGCACATTGCCTGGCGTTTTAGCTTTTTCTCAAAACAACATATCGATATGAAACTAAAAGGATTACGCTGGTGGGTAATAAGCCTCATTTTTATTGCAACCGTAATAAATTACATTGATAGAACTGCTTTTGCATTGCTCTGGCCTGAAATGGGTAATGATTTGGGCATGGACAACGCAGATTACGCACTTATGCTGAATGTCTTTATGCTGACTTACGCTGCTAGTAAGTTTTTATCAGGCAGGTTATACGATAAAATAGGTACCCGGATTGGTTTTGTATTGTCTATTGTTGTTTGGTCTGTCGCGGCAGCCGCCCATGCCGTTGCTAGAGGCATTATTTCGCTTTCTGTAGTTCGTGGTCTTCTTGGACTTGGTGAAGCAGGTCTGTGGCCAGGTGCTGTTAAAAGTAATGGAGAGTGGTTTCCAGTGAAGCAGCGTGCACTAGCGCAAGGAATTTTTAATGCTGGAGCTTCCATTGGGAATGTTGTAGCACCTATCATAATTATATACCTATATGCTCAGTTTGGTTGGAAATCAACATATATCATACTAGGTGGACTGGGTCTTATTTGGGTGCTTCCTTGGCTTTTAATTAATAAGTCTAAACCTGAAACCCATCCTTGGATTACAGATAAAGAAAAGGAGTTGCTTCTAAACGATCGCATAGAAAATAATATCGTAATTGATGAAAATGCGAAAAGCTTAAGCGTCACTAAAATTTTAAGTTATAAGCAACCTTGGGGAATCTTACTTTGTAGGTTTTTTATAGAGCCCATTTGGTGGTTTTTTGCTGGTTGGATGCCAATTTATCTAAATGCGAAATACGACTTAAGCATTGAAGAAATTGGAAATACTATGTGGATTTCATACCTCATGGCTGCTGCTGGTGGCATTTTAGGGGGCATATTTACAGAAGCCATTATCAAGCGTACTTCAACAGACTTTGGAAGAAAGGCAAGTATTGTTATTGGTAGCTTATTGATTGTAGTTGGTTTTGTTTCTATCATAACACTTGTTAGTGACACCAACTATATGGCATTTATTTATTTGGCTGGTGTAGCACTATTTGGTTTTCAATTTGCTATTGGAAATATCCAAACGCTATCGAGCGACTTATTTAGAGGACCGTCAGTAGGCACCCTAGCGGGATTAGCGGGAACTATTGCAGCCTTTTCACCTATGCTAATGAACTGGTTTATTGGAAGAATAACAGAAGGAGGGTCATATACACCAGCCTTTATTGCCATTACAGCTTCCGTAATACTAGCCGTTTTTGCAGTATTCTTTTTGATACCAAAAGTGAAGCTAGTTGTTGCACCAAAAAATAATAATTAAAACGAATTATAATCTAAATAACATACAATGAGTAAATTAAATGGAAAAATAGCCGTTGTAACGGGAGCTACAGGCGGCATCGGATTTCAAGTAGCTAAACGCCTTGGTGAAGATGGATGCACGGTTATTCTTAACGGCATTGAAGACAGTAAAGGACAAGAAAGAGTAGCAGAACTTAACGCTGCTGGTATTACTGCTGAATACTACGGCTTTGACGTTACAGACGAGAATGCAGTAAACCAAAACATCGATAAAATCGGGCAGAAACACGGAAAAATTGATATCCTTGTGAACAACGCTGGCGGTCTTGGTGGTAGATCTCGCTTTGAAGAAATGACAACTGAATTTTTCCGTTCTGTCATGGCATTAAACTTAGACTCAACATTTTTTGTTTCAAGAGCCGCAATTCCTTTTCTAAAAAAAGGCGAAAACGCAACCATAATCAATTACACTTCTAATGCGGGTTGGAACGCCGGTGGCCCTGGTGCAGGTATTTATGGCACCTCAAAAGCTGCTGTACATGCCATTACACGAGCGTTAGCCAAAGACTTGGCTGAATACGGAATCCGTGTAAATGCGGTATCTCCTGGAACAATTGACACACCATTCCACGCACAAATTAAGTCAACCAAGCCAGAGGTTTTTGCTTCGTGGAAAAACAACATCATGCTAGGCAGATTGGGTCAGCCCGAAGAAGTGGCAGCAGTTGTGTCATTTTTAGCGAGTGATGATGCATCCTTCATGACAGCTGAAACGGTTCAAATTGGTGGCGGACAGGCTTTAGGAATATAATGGACTAAAATTTGAATTTTTTTGACCTACTGAATCATATTTGCTGAACTAAATTTGCATTAAATATTTATTAACAATTGACCAATATCTCTCATGAAAAAAGTAGTCACTTTTGGTGAAATAATGTTGCGCCTTGCGCCTCCTGGATTTTTACGCTTCTCTCAAACCAATTCATTTGATGTCATCTATGGCGGTGGCGAATCTAACGTTGCTGTTTCTTTGGCCAATTATGGCGTTCCGGTACGTTTTGTTTCTCGTATTCCCAACAACGATATAGGCGATTGTGCCCTTATGGAAATGCGTAAACGTGGTGTTGAAACGGATTTTATGCTTCGTGGCGGTGACCGATTAGGAATTTATTTTCTAGAAACTGGCGCTGTAAGCCGTGGAAGTAAAGTGGTTTATGACCGCGCGCATTCTGCTATATCTGAAATTCAACCTGGAATGGTAGATTGGGATAAAGCTTTTGAAGGCGTAGAATGGTTCCATTGGACAGGTATTACACCTGCTATTTCACAATCTGCTGCAGACGCATGTTTGGAAGCAGTAAAAATTGCAAGTGAAAAAGGGATTACGATTTCAACAGATTTAAACTATCGTGCCAAGCTTTGGAAGTATTGCGATGACGCACATCGCGAATCCATCATGGCAGAACTAACATCATATTGTGATATTGTACTTGGAAACGAGGAAGACGCTGAGATGCACTTTGGCATCAAGCCAGATGGCATAACAGTACAAACACAAGGACATGATGTAAAGGCAGAAGCCTTTTTATCTGTTTGTAAGCAAATGATGGAGAAATTTCCAAAAGCCAAAAAAGTAATTACTACACTACGGGGCTCCATTTCGGCTTCGCACAACACTTGGGCAGGCGTATTATACGACGGAAAAACCATGTACGACACAACACAGTATCAAATTACGGATATTGTAGATCGTGTAGGTGGAGGCGACTCGTTTATGGGAGGACTTATCTATGGTCTTTTAAAATATCCAGACAACGACCAGCACGCATTGGATTTCGCTGTTGCGGCTTCTTGTTTGAAGCACACCATTAAAGGAGATGCAAACCTTGTGACAGTTGCAGAGGTAGAAAAACTCATGGGCGGAGACGCTTCAGGTCGTGTGGCTCGATAACCTTATTATATTTGCATTATGGCACAATTTACAAGAATAGAAGTAGCCCAAACGATGAAAGAAAGCGGTATGGTTCCGCTTTTCTTCCACAGCGATGTAGCAGTAGCTAAAAAGGTACTCAAAGCCTGTTATGACGGCGGTGCGCGTTTAATGGAATTTACCAACCGAGGGGATTTTGCCCTTGAAGTGTTTACCCAACTCGCCAAATATGCAGTAAAAGAACTCCCTGGGATGATAATGGGCGTAGGCTCGGTAACAGACGCAGGGGCTGCATCGGCTTATATGCTAAACGGGGCAAACTTTGTGGTAACGCCTGTACTCAGAGAAGACATTGCCATGGTATGTAACCGCAGAAAAGTATTGTGGTCACCAGGCTGCGGTTCACTTACCGAAATTGCTAAAGCAGAAGAACTCGGATGTGAAATCGTAAAGTTGTTTCCAGGAAGCACATACGGACCGGGCTTTGTAAAAGGGGTATTGGCGCCACAGCCGTGGACAAATATTATGCCTACTGGAGGTGTAAGTCCAACCGAGGAAAACCTAAAAGGTTGGTTTGATGCGGGTGTTACTTGTGTGGGAATGGGCTCTAAACTCATGGCTAAACATGCAGATGGTTCATTTGATTACGCTAAAATTGAAGCGCAAACACGCAATGCATTGAAAATTATCTCATCATTGCGTTAGTTTTTTGGCTTTACTTTGAGTTCCGTTTTACTATTCCAAATTTTTATAGATGACCCCAAAAAAGACACTTGGTGAATTTATTATTGATAACCAAAATCAATTTGAGTACTCAACTGGTGAGTTATCGCGTTTGCTCAACGCTATCCGACTTGCATCTAAAGCTGTAAATCACGAAGTTAATAAAGCAGGACTCGTAGATATTATTGGAGCTACGGACCAAATAAATCATTCAGATGAAACCCAACAAAAGTTGGATGTTTTTGCCAATCATGCGTTTAAAAGAGCACTTATTAACCGAGATATTGTTTGTGGTTTTGCTTCTGAGGAAGAAGAAAATTTCATTTCCATACCAAGTACTAATGGCAATAATAACAACAACTATGTTGTTCTTGTTGACCCATTAGATGGCTCTTCAAACATTGATACCAATGTTTCAGTAGGAACAATATTTTCTATATACAGGAGGTTGTCGAGTAATACCAATGCTGTTTCGGTCTCAGATTTTTTGCAAAAAGGAACACAACAAGTTGCAGCAGGATATGTGCTTTATGGTACTTCCACAATGCTTGTTTATACTACTGGTCATGGTGTTAATGGATTTACACTTAACCCAGCACTTGGCACATTTTATCTTTCACATCCAAATTTGAAATTTCCAAAATCTGGAAATATATATTCAATAAATGAAGGAAATTATGTTCATTTTCCAGATGGCATTAAAAAATATATTAAGTATTGTCAAGAAAATATTGATGGCAGACCATATACTTCCAGGTATATTGGCTCTTTAGTTTCAGATTTTCATAGAAACTTAATAAAAGGCGGTATTTATTTATACCCACCCACTTCACAACACACCAATGGAAAGTTACGTTTGTTATATGAGTGCAATCCCATTGCCTTTTTAGCGGAGCAAGCTGGAGGGGCTGCCTCAAATGGAACAAAAAGAGTGATGGAATTAGAACCAAAAGAACTTCACCAGAGAACCCCGTTTTATTGTGGAAATATAGGTATGGTCCAGAGAATTGAATCTTTTTTAAGAGAGAATTAAAGCACTTTTTTTAAGATTCAATACATTTAAGAATGTACATTATTTTTTATGTCTTTGGATATGCTTTAAACCGTATAAAAACCGATTCTAATATGGTTTCAGTGTTTCTAAAACGGTTTGCTTTGGTTTATTCTATTTCTAGCCAGTGCGTTTTATTAATCATTGAATATTATTTTATAAAATAATCTTTATTTTCTACAATAATTTTTGAGAGATAAACCTCGTTATTTATAGAACAAAACAAGGCACGCATTACGGCACCCTTTTTAACACTCATTTGATCTATGATCAATTTATTCTTCCTTAGGATTTCTACTTCTGTGAATACTGTATAGTATAACACCTACTGCCAAAACTGAAATAACTCCAAGAGCGTAATAGATCATCATATTACTTGGCCTTGATGTTTCTGTATTAACCTCACTATCTTTTATAATTCCTAGAATCTTAGCCTGCTCAGTTGTAGATAACAGACTATCCATCCCATCAAGTTTTAATTGCTGCATGTCATAAAAGTTTTAAACGAACTCCAGTTGTTTTTTATCGTTGACCATAAATATAATATCATAAACTTGACACATAATCTTTTTGGTCCCATCTTCAGTCTTTACGATTATATCCTTATGCATTAATTCAAAATCAAACTCATGGCTTTTTAATGTCTGAAGGCCTATAGGACCTAACTCCTTTTTTTTAAGGCTTTCAAGTATGCGATAGTTTTTCTTCATTTTCTTATCAAACAAGATAATGTGCTTATCCTTTTCAAGTCGTCGTATGTATGCTGCTCTATTCTTGCAGCGGTCATTACAATAACAACGCTTGGCACTTTTTCTCTGATTTATCTGTTTTCTACATTCAGGGTTCTTACATATCATAGCTTGTATTTTTATTTGTTTTTCTACTAGAGGGTAAATGTAGTGAATAAATATTATAATACATATGATGTTGCATCTACAAATATATTTTATATCTTTGATGAGTTATCTAAAGGAATAACTATCGAAACATGACAAAAAGCAGAGAGCAATATATTATTGAATTGGGGCAAAAAGTCTTTGACACTAATTTAATCAACCCAAGTGTGCTGAACATTACTTCTCGTAGGATTAACTACTGGATAGATAAAAAACTCATGCCCTTTACTGAAAGACAGGAGAACTCAACCAAGAAAACGCAGTATGATCGAAAGTCCGAGCGTAAATGGGTGCGACTCAGCCTTGCCCAGTCTGTATGGGCGTATATTATAGATGAGCTGCTTAGCTACAAGATATCGCTAGAGAAATTAGAGAAGCTCACTGAAAACGTTTGGCAAAAACCTAGAGAGGAAAGATATGCAGACAAGGTCTTTAAGTATCATATCGATAAAAATCCTCATGGATTAGGTGAAGAATACCTTGAGACACTAAAATTAGATCTTAAACGGGAAGGGTTTATGAAACAAATGAGAAAGGAGATCAATCCATTTACAGATGCGATCAAATCTGCCTTTACAAAAAGAGAGCTTCCCCATTCGATTCTATATGCACCAGAGAGTAACTCACATGCTATTCATTATGGGGACCAGGCGCTTATACTAGATTTAGGGAGCAAGTTCATGCAGAGTACCATGATATGCATACCACTTGTTCCGATAATGTCAAGGGTAATGGCTTCGGAATTTAACGATGAAAGGAAAACGGACCTTTATTATCTTAATAACATTGAAAGACAGATACGTGATATAGTTGTGTTTAAAAAACCCAAAGAAGTGGTCATCGCTTTTGAAAATGACATCATAAAGCCCATTACGGTAACTGAGCAGCATAAGACTCGTGAGCAATTGGCACGATATATACTAGAGAACAAAATCAAAAAAGGATCCAAGCTCCTTATCGATATAAGGTCAAGTGGAAACTATAAAATAACACTCATTCAAAAATAACATCAATATGAACCATTTTGTATCACCATATCAGTTCCTGCAAATTCAGCCTGGTTTTAACCTATCGCGTTATGGGCCGAAAACCAATACGGGAACTGCAACAGAAACAATTATTGAACAATGATGAGCTGGAAAAATACTTTTCATCTGAGTTCTGTGAATTGACAGATTTTGAAAAAAGTGAAATAGCCATAAGTATATTTAAGTTCACAAAACTCATTTTTGATCAATCGAAATAAGAAAGCATGAAACGAAACAGACATCTGACAATTTCAGATTTTAACGGGGCCATAGTATGGTCATATACAAGGGTATCTTCAAAAGAACAGTTCCTAAAGAATGGCAGTATTGAGACCCAAGTAAAACGATTAAAGACATGCGCCAATGAGAATGGACTCAATATCACAAGGGAGTTCGATGCAGAATATGAAAGTTCCAAGCGTGTTAACACACAAAAGACACTAAATGAGCTTTTAGGTGCGATCAAGAAAACTTCTAAATCGAAAAGACCACAAATAATTCTTATTTGGTCCCCCAGTCGGTTTGGTAGAGCGGGATCCGAGCACATTGAACTTTTCGTAAGCTTAAGGCGCAAATACAATGTGTTTTTATATTCAGTTAGTACTGGACATAATACCTTTACAGAGCGCAGTGAAAATGAATTTTCCACACAATTACTATATGCTCAAAAAGAAAACTTTAACCGTCAGGATGTTATCATCCCTGGTATGATAAACGTGATCGAAAAGGGAAAGTTTTTGGGCAAAGCTCCAAGAGGTTATGACCATTATGGGCCAAGAGTGAAGGACCCTACTAAGGTTCAGGCCAAGCAGGAAATAAAGCTCAACGATGACGGATTACTCATAAAAGAAGCTTTCCAGTTGAAGTTGTATAGGAATTATACTGATCGTGAAATCCTTGATTATTTAAAATCAGAAGGGCTATACATTCCAAAACAGAGTCTTAATGCAATGTGGTCCAACCCCTTTTATGGGGGTTTTTTTACCAACAGCCTGGTTCCAAACAAAGAGATAAAGGGGCACTGGACGCCCATTATAACTAGAAAAGAATTCGACCTGTTGCAGCAAAATATAAAAGGTGCATCTGACCAGATTGGGATACCTAAGATCAATGGCAGGGTTGAGACCCCATTGATCCCAAAGTTTTTAGTCTGTGATGACTGTAATACCAATATGACTTCTTATCAAAATAAGAGGAAACAGATTCTATACTATAAATGTTCGTCCTGTAACAGGACAGTGAATGCAAACACACGAAAAAAGTCATTGACTGCAGGTATGCATCAACAATTTGCAATGACCCTAGAAACCCTCAAGCTGTCAAAAAGTTTCCAAAAGCTTTTTTCAAAACAACTTGAAAAGATAATAGAAAGTGAAATTTCATCCATCAGTGACATAAAAAGACAGCTCAGTTCGGAAATCAATAAGCTACAGGAACAATACGACAAAATGGAATTCAGATATGCAACAGATGAAATATCTAAGGAGATTTTTGAAAAACACGGTTCAAGGTTGAAAGAGCAGATTGAAATAAAAAAGAGATCGATGCTTAATCTACCAACAAAAATGTCGAACCATAAAAAAGTCATGAAAGACTTCCTGAAAATATCTGAAAACCCTGGTCAATTTTACGAATCACTCGAATACCATAACAAAAGGGTGTTCCAGAATATACTATTTCCCGAAGGCTTTAGATTTTCAATGAAAAACAAGGAATGTCGAACCAGTAAATTGAACATTTTGTTCGACTTAACCAGTTCTTTTTCAAAAACTTACGACACTAAAAAAGAAAAGACCCAAACACAAAAGGTACTTGAGTCTCATTTAGTAG
>ERZ887849.1118-NODE-1118-length-26505-cov-13.557316_pt1 | contig 26505 bp, 22 predicted proteins | sample MGYA00521267_ERZ887849 | MGnify/ENA primary metagenome ERZ887849 (study PRJEB32303, sample SAMEA104408601) | aquatic metagenome | biome: Brackish water; feature: Pelagic; material: water | place: Baltic Sea | collected 2014-06-06T16:11:00 | depth 2,863 m ... | reverse complement strand
TTCCGCTCAAATTAGCGCTCAATTTATCTTTCAAAAATAATGTATCTTGATCGTGCATCATTTGAAATGCATTATTTAGAAACATTTTATGGTTTTTTTTATATTAGAGTTTGAAGAAGAGTACCCTTTAAAAAAATGAAATGGACTCAAATACTCAACGGTATAATAACTATTTGAAGAACAAAATGAGAAAATTATTACTCCTACTATTAGTGGCAAACACTTCGCTTATGGGTCAAGAAATTATCCCCCTAAAATATGACAATACTGGATTAGAATATATCGGTACTGAAATAAAAACCAAATCTAATTCGGGCATTGGCCATAATTTTAAAAATATTTCCATTCCAACACTACAAGTATTTTTACCCGAAGGCCAATCCCAACCTACAACAGCCGTGGTGGTTTGTCCAGGAGGAGGCATGAGGGCCAATGCTTTTTTTCATGAAGGGTTGGATGTCGCAAAAGCTTTGAATGAAAAAGGAATCGCTGCTTTTGTTTTAAAATACAGATTGGTTCCCGCCCATTTGATAGGAGAAAATGAAGGCTTAAACGAACCATACCATAAGGAAAAAAAGCAGTTGACCTATGGGCATCTGGATGCATTGAATGCCATTGCTCATGTTAGGGAAAATGCCGCCAAATACCATATTGAACCAAACCAAATAGGGATTATGGGATTCTCTGCAGGGGGAGCCGTTTCCATAGAAGCAACATATAAGGCCAAAGAATACAATCGTCCGAATTTTGTTGCCCCCATTTACCCTTGGATGGTAATTGTAGAGGATCAAGCGCCCCCCGCTTATGGACCACCATTGTTTGTGGTTTGTACAACCGAAGACCGCTTAAAACTAGCCATACCGAGTGCTAAACTCTACATCGATTGGGCGGAAAAAAATTTGGTAAGTGAATTGCACCTATATCAACAAGGACCGCATGGATTTGGAATGAGAAAAACGGGTTACCCAGTAGATAATTGGTTCAACCATATGATCGATTGGATGGCAGCCATTGGCATGCTCAATTGATTATTTTCCTTTCTTTTTATTGTCGTCTTTCCCTCCTATGGCCGTCAAATCGTAGGTCACCTCAAATAGAATATACCTCGGCTGAATGATGTAAGAGTTGGTGGTAAACGAAAATTGATTGAAGCTGTCTCTGTTGATCTGAGTATCGTTGAGAATATTAGTAGCACTTACACCAAACTCCCATTTGGATCCTTTTGGGCTGTAGGACAAATCGGCTTCTAAAAAACGATATTCATTGAGGGTTTGTTCCTGATTTCGATAAAAGTTGTAGGTGTATCTTGTATTGAAAACAAAACCATTTAAAAAATAAGCATCCACTCTAACGTAGGGAGCATCGGTAAAAAATTTACTGTCAACCCCCCCCGTTTTATAATCCCTAATACTATACGTATAACCAATTTCTATATTGGGTTTTGTTCTGAAATTAGATGCAATATTTGCCTGGTACCGCTGGGTGAAATTACTTGATGCCGTGGGAGTAGAATTGATCACATTGTTAAAATCACTAAAATTATAATTGATACTTAAGCCTCCTTTTAAATTTTTAGATCTTTTATCAATTCTTCCCGAAGCGGCATAGGTTTCTTGAGGGAAGTTGGAATTGGTTGCAGATCTCACGCTGTTGATTCCTTGAACAATAGTGGTATTCTGAATCGCTTCGTCTCGTATTGAATAACTGAAATTAGCAAAAATATTGGTGAAGTTAAAAATATTGATGCTCTGATAATTCAGATTGACTACATTAAAGAAGGCAGCTTCCAAATTGGGGTTTCCCTGAAAAAAAGAATTGTAGTTTCTAAAAATATATCCTTCAGCCAAATTATTAATGTCCGTAAATTGACGGGTAGAACGATAAATCAATCTCAAAGTTTCAGAATCTTTAAGTTTTAACAAAACTCTTAAGTCGGGACGGAAAAATGCAAAGTTATTGTCAACCCTATCCCCACGCTGTTGGGTTTCTGTCTTGTAGGAATGAAGCGTAATTCCAGGATCAAAAGTAAAAATTCCCGAGATAAAACGATAATGCAAGGCCAAATATGCATCCTGAAAATGGAACAAAACATTATTGTTCAATTGGTCTTCAGAAAAGTATTGGGGAGAGATGTCATCCAAAATCTGGAAAATTGATGAATTAAACTCTTGTTTTACATCGGTGACTCCAATGGTAAAATTCAAATTAGCTTTTGGAGAAAGTATATAAAAATAATCCAATTTGGCTTCCACTTTATTGGTTTTGGCCTGTCGATTTTGATTGATATTAAATTTTTCCTGATCCACATTTAAATTCAATAAATTTCCAAAAGGTTGGAATTGTTTGATCGCCCGATAGAATGGGTCTTCGTCTTGGGACAAGTGTTGTAGCTCTGCTGAAAAAATATGATCTTCATTGTAAGTATAATATACCTTCAATTCTTGGTTAAGGGAGTATGGCGATTGAACTCTATATTGACCAATCTGTTCTGGTAGCCTCTGCCCTTCTTGCCTACCCGAAATCGTAGTCAGATCAGAAGTTTCATTTTGACTCGAAGCTTTAACAAGGAGGTTGTATTCCGTTTGAAGGTTTTCATTGGGGTTAAATTCAGTTGTAAATTTATACAACTGAAGTTCGTTTTCTTGACTTGTGTACTCAGAGGTTTCCTCTAAGGCATTGGAAACGGTGTACCTTCTGGTATTTTTCTCCTCCAATTGATTCTCTGCTCTTGAATAAATTGCAAAACCACTGAAGGTTAGGGCTTCGGAGGGCGAGTAACTAAAGTTATAGGCGCCAAACTGCGAATCGATAGATTTTGCCCTATTGTTCTGTAAATTGGTAATCCCTGCGTCATCAGAACTGATGTTTATGGAGGTTCCTGTTCTGGCATTGAGGTTGTTAAAACCACCCTCAAAACGATAAAAATCCCTTCGGCTAAGAGGCGGTTCTCCAATATTGTTGCTGTTTCCCAATACATTCATACTCAAGTCTTTGGAATAGTAAAAAATTTTGGGAGCGGCCACAAATCGGTCTTTATTGCCGATGCCTCCACCCAATTCACCAAACCAAAATTTATCCTTACCGCTTTTCAAACTGATATTGATCGCAACATTGTCCTCATTATTGGTTACACTTCTCAATTGATTGACTTCAGAAAAATTCCTTAGTACTTCAACTTTTCCAACTGCATTGGCCGGTAGATTTTGAGTCGCGAGTTTAGAATCTCCATCAAAGAAATCTTTTCCCTCTACTGTAATTTTGGTAACCTCTTTCCCTTCTATTTCGATTCGCCCTTCTTCGTTTACTTCTATTCCTGGCATGTTTTTGAGAACATCTTCCAGTTTCCTTTCGGTTCCAGTATTGAAGGAGTCTGCATTGTAAATTATAGTATCACCTTTAATGGTGACCGGCATCTCGTAAACCAATTCTACTTCATCTAAGGATTCTGCCTGCTCCTCTAATACAAAGTTTTTTTCAATATTTTTGGCTTCGTTAAAGACAAAAGACACCTCTTTCAGACCAATAAAAGAGATTTTGATGTCGTAATCCGTTTGCCTTTTTAAGGTCAATCGATAATACCCAACTTCGTTAGAAATTCCAAAACCATCGAGAATTTGCGTTTCTTTTTCAACCGCAACAATATTAGCGCCCATTACGGCATTGCCACTCGAATCCTTTATGGTTCCTTCCAAATCAATACTTTGAGCAAAAGCAAATACAGCATTGAGTAAAAAACCAACTAACAGATATGTTCTTTTCAAATGTTTATAATTTAAAATTAGCGAGGTCTATATCCATCTCCACCTTGTCTTCGATTTCTCTGATACATTTCTCTCATTTCAGTAATCTTCTCTTTTCGAATCTCGTTGTATTCATTTAGACCCACAGCAGTTCCTTTTTTGGGGGCTACAATTTTCATTTTTTCCTTCGGGTTCATGACCACTTTAGTGCAGAGTATAGTGGTATTATCTGCATTGACTTCAAGAATCAGCCCCGGTAAACCTCCATGTTTGGCAGGACCTGTAGAAACTGGAATCTGTGGGGTAAACCAAGCCGTAATATTAATTGTTCTCATTTTGGGTTGACGGTCTGTTTCTTCACTTTGTCGCCCAAACTGGAAGACTTCTTGAGGGACTTCCCTATTGAGTGTCGCTTTGTAAACCGTGTATTTTCCAATTGTTTTAGACTCACCAGTGAGCGTCCATTTGCTTTTGGGTAAACTGTCTTTGATTAAAAAAAATTTTCCAAAAAGCTCAACACGATTGGTAAAGGTTTTTGAAGCGTATTCTTTATATAAAACTCCTTGAATAGGGTTCATAAAAGACATAAAATTAAAGCGACTATTTTCTCCCGATGCCTCCAATCGTTCCTGCTCGTAAAACAAGGAAGCAGAACTATTGAAATCCAACTCAAAGGTTTTCTCCATACTGGCTTTCATGCGCTCCATCATTCTCTTTTTCCTTTCAGGAGAGATGTTGTTCCCAAAGTCGGAGTTGATTTTAGTTTTAGAACTATAGTAAGCTTTGCCCTGAAAATCCTGAGCAGCTGTTGGAGTTGAAAGCAACACTATAATGAGAAGAAAAAAATAATTTTTCATTTGAAGTTTATGTTAATAATGGGTTAGACTGATTTTTTTTAATTAGGTTTAATTCAATTTTTTTCTGAAATTTAAACATATTAAAACTATTGACGCAGCTCAGTCCGGTATCAATCCCACAAAGCTGGAAACATGAAAAACTACGATGAACAAGAAAAACAAATTAAATCATAAAGACCGAAGAAGTTTTATACAAAAAACAGCCGTATCGCTGGGATCGATGATGGTGCTCCCAAGCCATGTACTCTTTGCAAAAAAAGAAGTCAGAGATGCCTCAGGACAGCTCGTTCAAAAAGCAGTAGTACTTCCCAATGACAAAGTCAACTTGGCCTGTTGTGGAGTAGGCAATAGAGGGGCCGCCGTAGTCAGAGATCTTTACGCTACCGGTGCAGCCAATGTAGTAGCTCTTTGCGATGTCAATATGGGAGGAGAAAAGACCCTCAAAACTATGGACATTCACAACAAAGCTAAACGATATCAAGACTTTAGAAGTCTATTTGATGAAATGGGAGATCAAATTGATGCGGTGAGTGTGGCCACCCCAGATTTCTCTCATTTCCCGATTACCATCCAAGCCATGGCAATGGGTAAACACGTTTACGTTGAAAAGCCCCTAACGAGAACGTTTCAAGAATCAGAAATGCTGATTAGAGCGGCAAAAAAGTTTAATGTTGCAACTCAAATGGGAAATCAAGGTCATTGTCAAGACAACTATTACCAGTTCAAAACATGGGTCGAAAAAGGAGTCATCAAAGATGTGAAAGAAATCACGGCACATATGAACGGAGGTCGACGATGGCATGGTTGGGATACCCAAATGAAGAAGTTCCCTGTAGGGGGCAAAATCCCAAAAACTTTGGATTGGGAGGCTTGGCATGTGGCTTATCCACATCATGAGTTTCACAACGATTTTATTGACGGACAATGGAGGTGCTGGTATGCCTTTGGTAATGGCGCATTGGGTGATTGGGGCGCACATCTGATGGATGGTTTTCATCAGTTCCTCCAATTAGGACTGCCCGAAAAAATACAACCTAAAAAGTTAACGGGGCACAATGATTTGTTTTATCCTCAATCCTCAACATTGGCCTTTCATTTTCCGAAAAGAGGAGAGATGCCCAAGGTCAAAGTAACTTGGTATGATGGAGTAGATAACCAACCCTATGTGCCTGAAAATTATGGAGACATCGAAATTGACGATACCGTAAAGGCAAAGAAAGGAATGGTCAAGCCCAAAGGTCTTAAAGCTGGAAAAATAATTTACGGAAAAGACCTTACCTTCAAAGGAGGTTCTCACCACAGAACACTGAGTATTTTGCCCAACGAAAACGGAAAAGATATTCAAAATAATCTTCCTGAGTACTACAAAAGCGAAACCAATCATTTTATGAACTTTATGAATGCTTCAAGAGGTTTGGAAAAAACTTTATCTCCTTTTGAAATATCGGCTCCTTTAAGTCAAGTTTTTTGTTTGGGAACAATTGCGCAGCAAGTCAATCAGACCCTCTTATTCGACAGAAAAACTAAAACCATTACCAACAACGCATTTGCCAATCAACTTTTACAAGGTTATCCTCCGAGAAAAGGGTGGGAGGAATTTTATAAATTGGCTTAATGCAAAAACAACAGTATTTTAAAAATCTAATTCAGCTCAATTTTGCGGTCCTTATCATCAGCACCTCTGGAGCATTAGGAAGATATATCGAATTACCTGTCCCCCTGATCATCTTGTTGAGGGCTTTATTGGGAGCTGTTTTTTTGTATTTATTTTGCAAGTGGAAAAAATTGAGTTTTAAAATTCAAAAAAAAGATCAAAAAGTGGTCTTGTACAGTGGAATTTTAATGGGGGTTCACTGGATTACTTATTTTACTTCATTGAAACTTTCGAGTGTAGCCATTGGAATGCTTTCGGTATTTACCTATCCCGTCATCACAGCTTTTCTAGAACCCCTAATGCTCAAGAGTGCGTTTAAAAAATCAAACCTATTACTGGCCTTGATGGTTTTGGTTGGGATTTATTTTTTAGCTCCAGAATTCAGTATGGAAAATGATCAGTTTAAAGCCATTGGATTTGGTATTTTCTCAGCATTGTGTTATTCGATCAGAAACATTTACATGAAGTCAAAGGCCGCCGAATACGAAGGGTCTATTTTGATGGTCTATCAATTGATCATCGTCTCTGTTATGCTCTCCCCTGTATTTTACCTCTACGATATGAAAGGGTTCCAAGCATCACTCCCTGCCGTTTTAATCTTGGCGCTATTGACCACCGCAACGGGACATACCTTGTTCATCTATAGCTTTAGAAATTTTACCATCAGTACAGCCAGTATCATCAGCGGTGTACAACCCGTTTATGGCATCATCATTGGAATGCTTTTTTTGGGGGAGTTCCCCGAAATGAACACTATTTTTGGAGGAGCATTGATTTTGGGAACCGTATTGATTGAAAGTATTCGAAACTTTAAAAAATAAATTAACATGAAAAAAATTGCTTACACACTCGTTTTATTTACATTTTTAACATGTGAAAAGCCTAGACCACAAACCAATTTCCTGTTCATCGTAGTTGATGATTTAGGTCACAAAGACTTGAGCATAACGGGAAGTGATTTTTATGAAACCCCAAATATTGACAGAATAGCAGAAGAGGGAACCCTATTCACCCAAGGGTATGCCAACGCATCGGTTTGCAGTCCTTCAAGAGCAAGTTTATTGACTGGGGTCTATCCCACAGTACATGGGATAACAGATTGGATAGGAGCAAAATACGGAACAAATTGGAGAACAGTGGGAAGAAAGACCCAGTTGTTGCCCTCTGATTATGTAAAGCACCTTCCTTTTGAGATGACCACATTGCCTGAAGCTCTTAAAACACACGGATACAAAACATTTTTTGCGGGAAAATGGCATCTTGGGTCTGTGGAACAGCAATCCCTTCCTACCGATCATGGTTTTGACATCAACAAGGGAGGCTACCATCGAGGAGGTCCCTATAGCGGTGGTTATTTTTCTCCATTCAACAATCCCTTCCTTGAGGATAAAGCAGAAGAAAAAGGGATGACACTCTCGATGAAACTGGCACATGAAACGGCCCACTTTATCAAAGACCACTCCAAAGAGCCTTTTCTGGCCTATTTGAGTTTTTATGCCGTTCATGCTCCCATACAAACCACTCAAGAAAAGTGGAGTAAATACCAAAAAAAAGCTGTGGATCAAGGTCTTCTTGAAGAGGGTTTTGCGATGGAAAAAAGACTACCCATCAGAATCAAACAAGACAACCCTGTCTATGCCGGCCTATTGGAACAAACCGACGAGGCTGTGGGCTACGTTCTCAACACCTTGGAAGCTTTAAATCTAGACGATCATACAGTAGTCGTTTTTGTTTCGGACAATGGAGGGGTTTCGACAGGAGATGATTTTGCCACCAGTAATTTGCCCTTGAGAGGGGGTAAAGGCTATCAGTGGGAGGCCGGAACCCGTATTCCCTTTTTCATCAAAGCCCCTCAAATCAGCAATCCCGTTAAAACAATAGAGACTCCCGTAACAGGGGCTGACCTCTTCCCAACCCTTTTGGAATTGGCTGGCATTGAAAATCCTGTTAGGGTCGATGGAAAAAGCTTGGTCCCACTCCTCAACGGTAAGGCTTTTGCAGAACGTTCGCTTTTTTGGCATTATCCCCACTATGGAAATCAGGGGGGAGATCCAAGCGCTATTATACGTAAGGGAGATTGGAAACTGATTCACTATTTCGAAGATGGGAGAAATGAATTGTATCATTTGGGCCAAGATATGGGAGAAACCACCGATGTTTTTGATCAAAACAGCGAATTAGGTACTGCCTTAAGCAATGAATTAAAGCAATGGCTCAAAAATACAGCGGCAAAAATTCCAGAAAAAGATCCCCTTCACAATGAAGAGGAAGAGAAAAAATGGCTCAGTGAGCACAAACAAAATATGAAACTAAAGGTCGAACAAAGAAGAGCTCATCAAATTGATGCCCATTATATGCCTAATGAAGATTGGTGGGGAAGTACTCTCGACTAATTCGATTTAAAATGCTTCTCGGCAAATTTGATGTATTGTTCCCAGTCATACTGGGTAACATCGTGTTTTCCTTCTCTCAAATGATATCCTACAGTTCCATGATAAGGAGTATTTACCGGAGGTTGACTTTGCATCGTAAGTCCTTTTTTTCCATACAGAAGATAGACCGAAGAGGCCCATTGAGCTGCCAAAAACTCTCCTTTGGGATCTGCCCATAAATCTTGACTTGCACTTGCTACATAGACAGGTCTAGGTGCAATGAGTGCGATGAGCATATGTTGATCGACGGCCAAGGCAGACTCATTCTCATTGAAAAAATGAAAATTTTTGCAAAACCAATGTGGGAATTTAGTATTGATATCCGAAAGCTTTTCTCCAAACCTTCTCCGGGAAAGGGCGGCCCCTCCACAACCTGAGTTATTAGAAATTACAAGGCTAAAACGCTTGTCGTTTGCCCCAGCCCAAAGTGCCGTTTTTCCGAGACGAGAGTGACCAAAAAGTATGACCTTTTTGGAATCCACCAGAGGCTCCGTTTCCAAATAGTCCATAGCCTTAGACATTCCCCATGCCCATGCCGACAATGAACCCCATTCATTTTTTTCCGGAGCAGTTTGCCCAGATTTGTAAAACAAAGAATGAATCCCATCTGAGAAATCATTATTATCGGGATCTACATCGTTGTAATCGATGGTGACCAATCCATAGCCTGCACCAATCATTGTATCTATTGCCCATCGAGAGCTGCGGCTTCCTCTTGATCCGAGCTTATCGCTTTTAAGTTCTTCTTGACTCAATTGACTTTCCTTTTTTCCGCCAATTAAAATCGCTGGGTCTGAATTCACAGAGTGATTCCCTTTGAAGTTGTATGCCAAAAATACTGGAGATTTCTTTTTATCCTTAGGTAAATAGATCAGCAATCTCATGGCTATGGATTTTTTTCCTTTTTTAAAATGCAACTGAACTTGCTTTCGTATCGCCATACCTCCTAAGGCGTTGGGTTCAAAATCCAACACTTCAACCTTGTGGATGTTCAATTCGCTAGGAACCACACCATACACCTGATTTGCAAAATACGCGTGTATTTCGGGACGTCTCAATCGCTCCCATGCTTCAGCTGTTTTTACTTCGATTCCACTCTCCGTTCGAAGCAGCAAAGGCAAATCATATGCCGGCACATCGGCTTCATTCTTAATGGTAGGGGTACTTCTTTGGGCAAAAAGCTGATGATAAATCATCAAGGCCATAATGCTGATAAGGATTTTATGACTCATAAATCAATGGTATTCTGTCTTCCAATATACAAAAATGAATGGGGTTTGATGATGATTCTATACTGCGATCCTCCCCAAATAGTGTGAAAAATACGTTGTGAAGCATAGGATTAAAGAAAATACTATAATATTCCTTCTTTAAACCACACAGTCTTACTTGCAGTCAATCTGGAAAAAAGTATGAATCATTTTAACCCACCGTAAATTTTACTCCCGATTGCTTCTAAAATGGAAAATATTTGTACTTTTTGTCACGGGATGGAAGATCATCTCATCATAAGGTTGAAAGAAACACCTTCTACTATTTTGTTAACAATATATTATTAAAGAAAAAAACTTGTGACACAAATCTTAAAAACGAAATTCGCTCTTTCCCTCTTCTGTATCGTCCATCTTTTCTTCTTTGAAAGTTGTAATTTAGAATATAAATACAGAAAGCACACCAGCACTTTTGAAACCGACATCCAAAAGCTGGAGCAACTCAAAGACCACGAAAACAAAGAAGATTACCTTCTGTTTATAGGAAGCTCTAGCATCAGGAGATGGAATAGCATCGAAGAGAATATGGCTCCCTACTCAGTGGTAAAAAGAGGCTATGGCGGGGCTCACTACTACGATCTTATTCATTTTGTAGAGCGCTTGATCCAAGACAAGCAAAAAGCCAAAGCAGTTGTTATTTTTGTTGCCAATGACATTACGGGCAAAAACAGTCGGGATTCATCTCACCATGACCTAACGCCCAAACAAATTCAGCGTTTATTTAAAGTCATCACCAAAAAAATTCAAAAAAAAATGTCTGAAGATCTTCCCATCTATGTGATCGAAACCACCCCTACTCCCAGTAGATGGAAAGTGTGGGATCAAATCGCAACGGCCAATGATCTGATTCAATCCTACACCGAAAAACACCCCAATCTTCACTTTATTGCTACACGAAAATATTTCATCAATAAGAGAGGGGTGCCTGAAGGAAAATATTTTGTCCAAGACAGTTTGCACTTCAGTCAGGCTGGCTACGACCTTTGGGAAAAAATCATTAAAAAAGAATTGAATCAATAACTTAATCCGTTACCACAAGAAATAACCGATGATTAAACAAAAACTTAAATTCAGTGTACTGATATTAAACCTCCTGCTGTGGACAGCCTGTACAATGACCGAATCAAAGAAGCCCTTGAATATTCTTTGGTTGGTAGCAGAAGATCTGAGTCCTTTTTACCTCAATGCATACGGAGACCCTAGAGCTCCCACTCCCAACCTAGACCGATTGGCAAGAGAGGGAGTAGTGTATACCCATATTTTCTCTGTCTCAGGAGTTTGTTCCCCCAGTCGAGCAACCTTAGCTACGGGACTATACCCCAACTCCTTTGGCGCTCAAAACATGCGGACACTCAATCAACAAGCTGATGCTAGGGAAGTAGGATTAATAGACTATCAAGTGGTTCCTCCTCCCGAAGTGAAGATGGTGAGTGAAATCATGCGTGAAAACGGCTACTACACCACCAATAATGCCAAAGAAGATTATCAGTTTTTTAAATCAGAATTGGCTTGGGATGAATCCAATATTTATGCCCACTGGAGAAACCGACCCCATGAGCAAACTCCATTTTTTTCAATTTTTAATTTTGGAGTATGTCACGAATCGGGGATGTGGAATTTTAAAAAACAACTTTTCGACGGAGATCAATTTCCCCCCGATCGCAATGACAAAAAATGGGGAACTACATTTGAAAATACCACAGTAAACCTTTTGGTTCCAGAAGATATGGAGGTAGAAATACCTCCCTATCTCCCACAAAACGAAATTGGAGAAAATGCCATGAGACGGATGTACACCAACATCATCAGAATGGATAAAGGAGTTGGAATCATTCTTGATCAGCTTGAAAAAGACGGACTATTGGAAGAAACCATTATCGTTTGGTACTCCGATCACGGCGGACCACTCCCCCGACAAAAAAGACTGTTATACGATTCTGGACTCAGAGTTCCCTTGATCATAAGATATCCAAACCAAAAAAGATCGGGGGAAAGAGACGATCGATTAATCAGTTTTGTAGATTTCCCGCCCACCCTTCTGTCTATGGCAGGAATCACACCCCCAAGCTATATGCAGGGACAAGCTTTTGAGGGTGCTTTTAAAGCAAAAACCCCCAGAACTTTTATCCACGGACATGCCGATCGTTTTGATGAGAGGGTCGATTTGATTCGTGCTGTTCGAAATAAAAGATTTAAATATCTGAAAAACTTCCACCCGGATAGACCCTATTACCTCCCATTGGCTTATCGTGAAAAAATGGAGGTAATGCAAGAATTATTACGGATGCGAGATGCAGGAGAGTTGGACGAAAACCAAGCCCTTTGGTTCAGGCAAACCAAGGAAGAGGAAGAACTTTTTGATACAGAAAATGATCCTCATGAATTGAATAATATAGCAAATGATCCTGCCTATGCTGAGATTTTAGCCACACTCAGGGCAGAATGTGAACGATGGATGAAAAGTATAGAGGATAAAGGTCTGATCGACGAACTAGAGCTGATCGATACTTTTTACCCCAATGGTAAAGCCCAATTGACCGATGTGCCAACCGTCGAAATCAGAGATGGAAAGGTGCGTGTGCGTTGCACTACTCCCGGAGCCCGAATTGGCTATCGCTACCGTTCGGAGAAAGCGCCCTACATGGGATGGAAACATTATACCGATCCGATTCAAGAAAAAGAAGGAGATACCTTAGAAATTATTACACACCGTTTGGGTTTCAAATACGGTATTACAACCGTGGCCGAAGGTCGGGTAGGAAAAACATTCTTCCCTCCCAACCGACATGATAAAAAATAATTCAAATTTTACCCAAGTGGGAATCAAACCCTCTAATTAATCGCAACATAAAAACACTATTTAAGATGAAAAACAACCGAAGAAAATTCATGAAGCAAACTGCTACAGCTTTTGCTGGACTGAGCATTGTCCCACGTCATGTATTGGGTCAAGGATATATCGCCCCCAGTGATCGTTTTAACATTGGAATCATTGGAACTGGAGCTCAAAGCAGTGGGCTGATCAAGCGCTTTGCGAAAATTGAAAACGCGCGTGTAATAGCAGGATCTGATGTTCATAAGAAACGATTGGTCAAGTTTACTCAAAACGTGACGGAGTCCAATCAAAAATATGGAAAAAGTGGAACCCCAGAAGTTCATGAAGACTATCGAAAATTAATAGAAAATAAAGACATCGATGGTATAGTGGTGAGTACCCCCGACCACTGGCACGCTATTCCCTCAATCGAAGCAATGAAAGCGGGCAAACATGTGTATTGCGAAAAACCCATGTCTCATTCCATCCATGAAGGGAGAATGATGGAAAAAGTGGCCCGAAAATACAATCGCACCCTGCAAACAGGGAGTATGCAAAGGTCTTCGGATCAATTCAGAAAGGCGTGTGAATTGGTACGCAATGGATACTTAGGAAAAATTGAGAAAGTTTGGGTCGAGGTAGGAAATCCCTCGGCACCGTGTAATCTTCCTTACGAAGCCACTCCAGATTATCTGAATTGGGAAAGATGGCTTGGACCCGCACCACTGCGGTCTTTCCACAAGGTGATTGTTGAGGCTCACCATTTTCCCAACTGGAGGTGGTACCGTGAATTCGGCGGGGGAATATTATCCGACTGGGGAGCACATATGTTTGACATTGTACAGTGGGCACTGGGTATGGATCATACCGGACCGATAAGTTATGAAGCTCCTATGGAACCCACTGCCTCTAGAGGATTAAAAATGATATACGAAAATGGAATTGAAGTAGAGCACTTCAATTTTGGCCGAGGGTTTGGCATTCGTTTCTTTGGAACCCAAGGCACCATGGACATCAGTCGTAAGTACTTCGAAACCTCTCAAAAAGAATTGGTAGATATGCCCTTAAAATCCACCGACGAGCGACTCTACGTTTCAGAACTTCATGAAAAGGATTGGATTCAATCGGCTATAGAGGGATCCAAACCGATTTGTGATGTAGAAATTGGTCATCGTTCTGCCACAATTTGCCATATTGCCAACTTGGCCTACGAAATGCGCAGACCCCTAAAATGGGATCCGGTAAAAGAAGAATTTATTGATGATTTTGAGGCCAATTTAAGACGGGGAAAACAATACAGAAAACCTTATGAATTAAAATGGTAAGATGAAAAAATTATATTTGATGTTTATATCTAATTTAGAACTCTAAAAACTACCTTTAATTAAAATCCGCTGATGATGATCCGAATCCTATTGATTTCCCTACTCGCTTTGATCCAACAAACTGAATCCATCAAAGCAATCTCGTACAACATTCGTTACAACAATCCTGACGATGGTATGAATGTATGGGAAAACCGTAAAGAAAGTGTCGCTGCTCTTTTGAATGAAGAAAATCCAGATTTTGTGGGGTTGCAGGAAGTCGTTCATCCCCAATTATTGGATTTGGTGGAAGCATTGAATACCTACGCCTATGTCGGTGTGGGAAGAAATGACGGAAAAACCAAAGGAGAGTACAGCCCTATTTTCTATAAAAAAGAAAAATACGAGCTATTGAAATCCAATACTTTTTGGTTGTCCGAAACCCCTGATGTTATTTCTAAAGGCTGGGACGCTTCCTTAGAAAGGATCTGTACTTATGGGCTGTTCCAAAACCGAATCACACACAAAAAAATATGGGTTTTTAATACTCATTTTGATCATCGAGGAGTGGTGGCCCGAGCCAAATCCATGGATGTATTGATTGAAAAAGTAAAAGTATTGAATACTGAGGGTTTCCCCACTATCATCACCGGAGATTTCAACCTAACTCCCGATCAAGCGCCTATCCAAAAAATGCAATCTCATTTTTTGGATGTCCAAAAAAATCTCCCTGAGTCGGATCCTTATTATGGAACGGCCAACAACTTCAATACCGAAATCGTAAGTCAAAAAAGAATCGACTACATTTTCGTAAAAGGATTGGAGCCCGTAAAAGCGCGACACATTTACCGAAAAACACCCATGGGAGGTTGGTCTTCAGACCACCACCCCGTTGTGGTCAATCTCAAAAATTAATGTCGTAAAAGCCTGATAGGATAACCCATTTCCACGCCAATAAACCGGTGTCGCAAAAACCAATTTATTCCTTGGAATCCTTTTATATCTTCCATAATACTGTCCCATTCTGATTGGGCTTGAAACCATTTTTAAAAAAATAGCACTCAATTTAGTATCTTTGAGAATGGATGCCGTGATGTGCATTCAAAAGCATTGTATTTGGAAATAAAATATCCAAACACCGCTTTAGGTATTTTACAAATGTAGCCGTGCCCTTTTGAAATCTGCATCTGATCGTCCCCAAAATCAAGAATAGAGATCTAATGATTTAAATCCATTCTCTGCTCTTTTTTTAGTAATTCTACCCCCTTTTAAACCTTAACCTATGCTATCATCAAAAAAAAATGAAAGATTATTTTCAGTTTTATTTGACCAACACTATCAAAAACTATACAATTATTCACTTAAAGTCACCAAGCAAGAAGATATTTCCAAAGATCTTGTGCAAGAAACTTTTATTAAACTCTGGGACAATTTTCATATTATTAATACGGCAAGTCGCTCCATAGAAGCATTTCTAATTGTTACGCTAAAACGTAAAATTGTTGATTTTTATAGAAAAAATAAAACCCAAGAAAAGCACTTAGATATATATTCAAAAAATATAGATTTAGAGGTGAGCTTAAATAAAAAATGGGGCGGTGCCGAAAAGCCATAAGAGTAGGATTTTTCTAATAAAAAATAAATTAAAATGAACAAAGCCTTCCTAAAAATTACATCTTTAATGATGGTATCGATTTTCTTATTTTCAAGCTGTGCTTCAATATTTAGTAAAAGCACATATCCCGTGACAATAAATAGTAGCCCCAATAAGGCGAAAGTTAAAATTACCAACAAAACTGGTAAACAGATTTACTTAGGAGAAACGCCTGCTCTTGTTAAACTGAAGGCAGCATCGGGGTTTTTCTCAAGAGAAGAGTATTTAGTTCAGTTTTCTAGTCCTGGTTATCAAGACAGACAGATACCCATAACATTCGAAATTGATGGTTGGTATTTTGGAAATATCTTAGTTGATGGTATTTTGGGAATGCTCATCATTGACCCTGCAACAGGAGCGATGTGGAAAACTGAAACCGAGTTTCTGAATGAAACATTGAAAGAATCAACTGCTGAAAATAATTCGGAAATGAGAATCATGAACTTAAATGAAATTCCTGAGGATTGGAAGAGTCATTTGGTAAGAGTTAATTAAATAGATCATTAATTTGAATATTGCGAAATTTAAAACGCTTTGCGAAGCGAGGCAAATACTTACCACTTAGCCATCAGCGTTGATAAAGCGCTTATGGTCTTATCAATATCCTCGTATGACAAAGCATCATTCAGAAAATAGCTTTCAAAAGCAGAAGGGGGCAAATAGATTCCTTGCTGCAGCATACCGTGAAAGTATTTTTTAAAACTTTCGTTGTTGCCCAGAGCGGCCGTTTTAAAATCAACCACCGCTTGATCCGTAAAGTGCAATGACAGCATAGACCCATAACGATTGATTTGATAAGGAATCCCTTTGGGGTCCAATACATCAATCATGCCTCTCTCCAAGGTTTTGGTCTTGTCTTCCAATCGGGTAAAGACCTGTGGATTTTCGTTGAGATGGGTCAGCATGGCCAAACCGGCAGCCATAGCGAGTGGGTTACCGCTTAATGTTCCCGCTTGATACACAGGACCTTCGGGAGCCAAATGATTCATGATTTCTGCTCGAGCAGCAAAAGCTCCAACAGGGAGACCTCCTCCCAATACTTTTCCATAGGTCATGATATCGGCGTTTATCCTTAGGGTTTCTTGTGCCCCCCCTTTGGCCAATCGAAATCCAGTCATCACCTCATCAAAAATCAAAAGGGCGTGATGATTGTCACACAACTTTCTTAATCCTTCCATAAATCCAGCCTGTGGAGGAATACAACCCATATTTCCTGCAACAGGTTCTACAATGATGGCGGCTATTTGATCGGGGTGCTGATCAAAGTGTTGACTTACGCTTTCCAAATCGTTGTAGTGCGCCAAAAGGGTGTCTTTGGCGGTTCCTTGAGTGACCCCCGGACTGTTGGGTGCTCCAAAGGTAACAGCGCCACTTCCCGCCTGAATCAAGAAAGCATCGGAATGGCCGTGGTAACATCCAGAAAATTTGATGATCTTTTCACGTTGAGTAAAACCCCTGGCCAATCGCACTGCACTCATACAGGCTTCGGTACCCGAGTTGACCATTCTGATTTTGTCAATGTTGGGGATCATCTGTACCGCCAATTCGGCAATTTGGGTTTCCAATTCGGTAGGCATACCGTATGAGGTGCCTTTATCGGCCCTTTCTTTGACGGCTTCAATTACAGGCCCAAAGGCATGACCCAAAATCATGGGACCCCAGCTGGAGATGTAATCAATCAAAAGATTATCATCTTCATCATAGAGATAGGCTCCTTTGGCTTTTTGAACAAATATTGGTGTTCCCCCCACGGCCTGAAAAGCCCTCACGGGAGAATTTACACCACCCGGAATGACTTTTTGGGCGGATTCAAATAGGGCACTGCTTCTTTGGTATTGCATAATTATTGTGCTTGGGGTATGATTAAATTTTGACCCAAAAATATGGTGTTGTCTTCGATTTTGTTTTCCTGTACAATGCGTTGCAAATCGATTTGATATTTCTTTGAAATGGAATAGAGCGTATCTCCCTTTTCAACCTGATGAATTAGAGCAGGAGTGGAATCGGACAATTGCTCCGTCTCTTTTTTACCGCTCTTTGTTTTAGAGTCAAAGCGATCCAATCGGTAGCGCTCAATCAGACTGATGAGTTTATCTGGATATTTGGGATCGGTGGCATAACCTGCCTTTTTGAGGCCTTTGGCCCATGCTTTGTAGTCGTCTTTTTTTAGATCGAATAGGAAATCGTATCGAGAACGGCTGGTCAAAAACAGGGAATGATCTCGGTAGGACATGCGGGGGTCGGAATACACCCTGAAACATTCTCCTTTTTGGTCGTCGTCGTGGTAGATGCGCTTACCCCTCCACTCTGTATGACATTTGATGCCAAAATGATTATGGCCTTGGGAGGCCAAACGACTTTCGCCCATACCCGACTCTAATATACCCTGAGCCAAAGTGATGCTGGCTGGAATATGGTAGGATTTCATCTCTTGTTGTGCTACCGCCGCATAGGTCTTTACGTAGCGATCTACTTTTTCGGCTACCGTAAGTTTTTTTGAACTTTTGTAGGAGGAGGGTTGCTTTTTTACGGGTGGACTTATTTGTTCTTGTGTGGCACTTGCAGTGGGTTTCGAATCAAGGGTCTTTACTTTTTTGGCGCTACCACAAGAATGGGTCAGCAGCGCTAAGCACAATAAGCTAAGGATTAAACAATAATTTGTGGAGCTGCTTTTTTGGCCAGTTTTTGGTTCATGCCTTCGATTCCTTGTAATCCTCCCGTGTGGATGATCAATATTTTTTTTCCAAAAACCCATTGGTTGTTTTTTATAAGATCAAAAATACCAAAAAGGAGCTTCCCCGTGTAAACAGGATCCAAAGGAGTTTTAAAATTTTTATTAAAAGTGTTGATGAATTCAATAAGCTCGGGGGTGACTTTGGCGTAACCTCCAAAAGTATAATCGTGGTTGAGTGACCAATTTTGTCTGGAGGACCATTGTTCGATCTCTTTAGGGAGGTTTTGATTTTTCAAAGCCGAAAAGCCAATGAGATGTTGGTGGGGAAGGGCGCTCTCAATGAGTCCCGCAAAAGTTCCGCCAGTGGCAACGCTACAGGCAATGACGTCGAAAAATGCGTCCTCGTCTGTGAGTATTTCCTTACACCCTTTTACCGCCAAAGGGTTGGTCCCTCCTTCGGGTAACGGGTAAAAATTTCCAAATTTATTACGGAGTGTTTGGATGAATTCATACCGATCCTTCAGGCGGTAATCGGCTCTGGAAACCCCCGATAAAGTCATGCCTTGATCTTTGCAAAATTGAAGAGTAGGGTTTGAAGAATAGGCTTCTTCTCCCCTCACGATCCCTATGGTTTGGAATCCCATGATTTTACCTGCAGCAGCCGTGGCAGCTAGGTGGTTGGAGAATGCTCCCCCGAAAGTCAATAAACTTTTGTATCCCCTTTTTTGGGCTTGCTGCAAATTGTATTTCAATTTTCTAAATTTATTGCCCGAAACTGTAGGATGCAACTGATCCTCTCTTTTGAGGGTGATCTCAAAGCCGTTGAAGGATTTCAGGAATTGGTTGACCGAATTTCGATCTTCAAATAAGGACATATAAAAGCAAAATTAAGGGATAAACTTTAAATATGGCTACCTTTGGGAGGTGGCTAGAAAATCTAATTTACCGCTTGAAGCAGAGGATTTTTATCTTTCTCCAGAAGGATACAAAGTTTTTACGGAAAAATACCACCTCAAAAGAGGGTACTGTTGTCAGAGTAATTGCCGGCATTGTCCGTATGGTTTTGACCCAAAGATAAGTCTCTAATTTCGGCATAGTTTTTGCTTCTGTTATATAAAAAAATCATCATGAAAAATATTTATCTTTTGTTGTTGATGCTCCCTTTTTTGGGATGCAGTTCTATCAGCGTTTTTACAGACCATGATTCGGGAGTTGATTTTTCAAAATACAAGAGTTTTGCATACTTCAAACCTGGAATTGACAAGGCAGAAATTTCGGACCTTGATAAACGTAGAATTTTAAAAGCCATTGATTACGAGATGTCTCAAAAATCGATGATGAAATCTGAAATGCCCGATTTATTGGTCAGTATCAATACTACAGCCAAAGAAAAAGTTTATGTGAACAACATGAACAATGGTTTTTGGGGATGGGGTTGGAATCCTTGGATGTGGGGACCCCAACAAAACACTGTCACCACACAAACCGAGGGGGTGTTGTACATCGACCTGATTGATTCCAAAACAAAACAATTGGTTTGGCAAGGTAAAGGCAAGGGAGGTATCAGTGAATATACCAAAAACCGAGACGAGAGGATTGGTGTATTTGTGGCAGAAATCCTAAAAAATTACCCGCCAACTTCGGCGCTTTAAGGATTAATCCAATCTTTTGCTGCTTTTAAGGCTTGTGAAATACCAGAGGGGTTTTTTCCTCCTGCCGTAGCGAAAAAATCTTGACCACCGCCGCCCCCTTGAATGTATTGGCCCAATTCACGAATCACCTTTCGGGCGTCCATCCCTTTTTCGCCGACCAGCGGTTTGGATATGTAACAACTCAAGATGGGCTTTTCTCCGTGGGAGGATCCGAGCACTAAAAAGAGGTTGTCCCTGTTTTTACCCAGTTCGAAGGCGAGGTCTTTGATGGCTGGAGCATCTAACTCAACGGCTTTGGACAAAAAGGCAATGCCATTGTATTCTTGTATTTCGGTTTGCGCTTCTTGGGCCAAAATCTGACTTTTTAGTTTTTTGAGTTCGTTGAGCTCTTTTTTAAGACTGGTGTTTTCGTTTTGCAATTGACTGATTGCTTTGGATACATCCTGTGGGTTTTTCAATAAATTATTGACTTGGTCCAAGAGATGGTTTTGGTCTTCAAAATACTTTAGAGCCGCCTCCCCTGTTATGGCCTCAATCCTTCTGATTCCCGATGCAACGGCTGTTTCGGCAGTAATCTTAAAATGCCATATTTCCGATGTGTTTTTTACATGGGTCCCTCCACACAGTTCAATCGACTGACCAAAACGGATGGTTCTGACCGTATCGCCATACTTTTCACCAAATAAGGCCATGGCTCCAGAGGATATTGCTTGTGGGTAGGGAACATTTCGGTTTTCCTCCAATGGGATTTGTTCTTTGATTCGTGCATTGACAAATTGCTCTACAGCGAGTAATTCCTCGGCAGTGAGTTTGGCAAAATGGGAAAAATCAAAACGAAACATGCCCGAATGTACCATTGAACCTTTTTGCTCCACATGATCCCCCAATACAGTTCTCAAGGCTTGGTGCATGAGGTGGGTGGCACTGTGATTGCATTCGGTTTTAAAACGTTGACTTTGGTCCACTATAGCGGTAAATCTGGCATTGAGATCTGCGGGAAGGGTTTTGGAAAAATGTATAATGAGATCGTTTTCCTTCTTGGTATCTACGATGTAATGAATGGCACCGTTGGGGGCTTCTAAATAACCCTTATCCCCCACTTGCCCCCCACTCTCGGGATAAAAAGGAGTGATATTGAAGACCAATTGAAAAAATTCACCCTCTTTTTTGGAGCTCACTTTTCGATATTTGGTGATACTGACTGGAGTCGACATGACATCGTAACCTACAAATTCTTCCTCGTCGTCGGGCTTGATGATTTGCCAATCGTCGGTGGCAGATACCGCAGCCGCTCGAGAACGTTCTTTTTGTTTAGCCATCTGTGCATCAAATCCTTTTTGATCCAGTTCATAACCCCGTTCTCTGGCGATGAGTGCAGTAAGATCGAAAGGAAAACCAAAGGTATCGTAGAGCTCAAAAGCCTTGGATCCACTCACGATATTGTCTTTAGAAGAAGCCAATACAGCATCCAAAAGAGTAAGCCCTTGGTCGAGTGTTTTTAGAAAAGAAGATTCTTCTTCTCGAATCACATTGGCAGAAATACTTTTTTGTTTGTCCAGTTCGGGAAAAACGGATTTGAGTTGGTGATTAAGGGTATCCACCAGATGGTGTATAAAAGGTTCTTTCTGATTTAAAAAAGTAAACCCATAACGAATGGCTCTTCTGAGGATTCTTCTGATGACATAACCGGCGCCTGTATTGGAAGGGAGTTGTCCATCGGCAATGGCAAAGTAAACTGTTCTGAGGTGATCGGCAATCACCCTAATGGCACGGTCGGTATTTTCATCCGTACCGTATTGAGAGGCGGTAAGGGTTTCTATTTCTTTGATCAAAGGGGAGAAAACGTCGGTATCATAGTTGGATGTTTTGCCCTGCAAAACCATACAGAGTCTTTCAAATCCCATTCCAGTATCGATGTGTTTCTGAGGTAAGGACTCCAGCGTTCCATCGGCTTTTCGATTGAACTCGATGAAAACCAAATTCCATACTTCTATGACTTGTGGATGGTCTTGATTGACCAAATCGGCCCCAGGAATATTGACTTTTTCTTCGGCCGACCTGAGATCGATATGAATCTCAGAACAGGGTCCGCAAGGGCCTTGATCGCCCATTTCCCAAAAATTATCGCTTTTATTGCCTAACAATATTCTTTCTTCAGGAATAATAGCCTTCCAATAGTCGTAAGCCTCATTGTCTCTAACTAAATTCTCGCTGGCATCCCCTTCAAAAATGGTGACATATATCTTATCGGTATCGATTTTATAGACTTGTGTCAACAACTCCCAAGCCCATTCTATGGCTTCCTTTTTGAAATAATCTCCAAAACTCCAATTGCCCAGCATTTCAAAAAAAGTATGATGGTAGGTATCGATTCCTACTTCCTCTAAATCATTGTGCTTTCCAGAAACCCTAAGACATTTTTGGGTATCTGCCACCCTTGGAGATTTTGGTTTTTGATGTCCCAAAAAATAGGGTTTGAATGGATTCATTCCCGCATTGGTAAACATTAAAGTGGGGTCATCTTTAATGACCATGGGGGCGGAGGATACAATGGTATGGGCTTTGGACTCAAAAAATTGAAAAAATTGTTTTCTGATTTCAGCGGATTTCATAGTGGGCTCGGATGATTAAAAAGCAATACAAATATAGTTTTTTAGATCGATAGCAATACTGAAAAAGGCGGAAGTGGTTATGATTTAGATAATTCGTATATTTGTGTGTAGATTATTGCCTTCGGTGGCTTGTATTTCTTTTTATGTCGAGATTAAAATTTTATTACGATGAAAAGTCACTTTCTTACAAAGCTGTCAATACCAGCAGATTTTCTGCCATTTCAGGAATAGTATTGTTCCTTTTATCTTCCATTTTTTTTGGAATTCTGACCTTATTTGTGTTGCTCAATACTGATGCTCTAAACACCCCTAAGGAGTTCCTTCAGGCCAGGGAAATCGAAAATTTTAAGTTACAATACGAGTTGTTGAATAAACAATTGGAAAAAATCGAAGAAGTGATGGCCAATGTGGCAGATCGAGACAATAATCTGTACAGGGTTTATTTCGAAGCGAGCCCTATTCCTGAAGAGCAAAGAAAAATGGGTTTTGGAGGGGTAAACCGCTACAAAGACATGGAAGGTTTTGACAATTCCGAATTGATTATCAATACCACCAAACGTTTAGAAGTTTTGACCAAACAGGTGGTGGTTCAGTCGCGTTCGTTGGAAGAGTTGGAAAGTTTAGCCAAAAGCAAGGAAGACCTTTTGGGTGCTATGCCCTCTATCCAGCCGATTCATAAAAATGATCTTAAAAGGATGGCTTCAGGTTTTGGTTATCGAACCGATCCTTTTACCAAAAAAAGAAGGTTTCACCAAGGAATGGATTTTACGGCACCACGAGGCACACCGGTTTATGCTACGGGCGATGGAGTGGTAGCCAGAGTAGATAACCGAGCAGCGGGGTATGGATGGCATGTGCGAATTGATCACGGTTTTGGATATGTGAGCTTGTATGCCCACCTGAGTAAATACAATGTCAAAAGAAGACAAAAAATAAAACGAGGAGACATTATAGGTTATGTGGGGAGCACAGGACGTTCTGTAGGTCCACACCTTCACTACGAAATTTTTAAAGACGGAAAAAGGGTGAATCCCTTGAATTACTACTCCGGCAATTTGACCGCAGAAGAGTTCGATATTATGTTGAATTTGGCCCGACAGGAAAACCAATCCATGGACTAATGCATCTCGATCTCCCTGAAAAAAGATACTATAGCATAGGAGAAATTGCTAAAGCCTTTAATGTCAATACTTCTTTACTTCGGTTTTGGGAAAAAGAATTTACAGAAATCAAACCCAAAAAGAAACAAGGAGGTGCCCGTAAATACACCCCCGAGGATGTAACCAACATCCAAAAAATCTATCACCTGCTAAAGGAAAAAGGGCTGACCATCGAAGGCGCCAAAAAGCAATTGAAACTCAAAAATCTTTCCGAAGAAGGCCATATGGAGGTGATTCTAAAATTAGAGCAACTGAAATCGGATCTGGAACGATTGAGGGAAAACCTCTGATTATTTTTTCCTGAAAAACAATTGAATGGGAATGCCGTTGAAGTCGAATTGCTCCCTCATTTTGTTTTCTATGAACCTTTTGTAGGGCTCCTTAACATATTGGGGCAAATTACAAAAAAAAGCAAATTGCGGATGCGGGGTAGGGAGTTGAGTACAAAACTTGATCTTGACAAACTTACCTTTGTAGGACGGAGGTGGGTGACTTTCAATAATGGGCAAAATGGTATCGTTGAGCTTTCGGGTAGCAATGCGATTCGATCGGTTTTTGTAGATGGTTACTGCCGTTTCGATGGCTTTAAATATTCTTTGTTTGTTGAGGGAAGAGATGAATACAATCGGAACATCTTTAAAAGGTGCAATTTTTTGACGGATCTGTTCTTCAAAAATTTTGGTGGACAGGGTATCCTTTTCGACCAAATCCCATTTATTGACCAATATGACGATGCCTTTATTGTTTCGGTGCGCGAGCCAAAAAATATTTTGGACCTGTCCGTCAAAGCTTCTTGTGGCATCGACCAACAGTAGGCAAACATCGCAATACTCGATGGCTCGAACAGAGCGCATGACAGAATAAAATTCGATGTCTTCTTTTACCTTACTTTTTTTTCTAATTCCGGCAGTATCCACCAAGTTGAAGTCAAACCCAAAACGATTGTATTGGGTGTCAATGCTGTCTCTGGTCGTTCCTGCAATATCGGTAACAATATATCTTTCTTCCCCGATAAGGGCGTTGATAAAAGAAGATTTTCCAGCATTGGGTCGCCCTACAACGGCAAATCTAGGCAAGTCTTCCTCCTTTTCACTTTGTTGCGGTAAAACCTTGACCAATTCGTCCAACAAATCTCCTGTACCACTTCCATTTATGGCAGAAACAGTATAAATGTGATCGTAACCCAAGGCATAAAATTCGCTCACATTCTCGCTCATTTTAGCATTGTCCCCTTTGTTGGCCGTTAAGAAAACAGGCTTTTGAGATCTTCGGAGTAATTGGGCAATGGTTTCGTCCATCCCCGTGAGCCCCTCGGCTACATCGACTAAAAATAGTATGGCATCGGCTTCCTCAATGGCCAAATTAACTTGTTTGTCAATTTCCTTCTGAAAAATATCGTCACTGCCTTCGACATACCCCCCGGTATCTATAACACTAAACTCAATACCATTCCAATCGGACTGACCATAATGACGATCACGTGTGACGCCGCTCACTGCATCTACAATGGCCTCTCTTTTTTTGATTAAACGATTGAAAAAAGTAGATTTTCCCACATTAGGTCTTCCTACAATAGCGACGATTCCTCCCATTCTGGTTTATTTGATTGCAAAAGTAAGTGAATTTATGGGATAAAGTCCTCGGCTCATTGCTGATAACCAAAACGTTTGAGTTGTTGGGTATTGGAGCGCCAATTTTTTTGGACTTTTACGAAGAGTTCTATATGAATTTTCTTTCCAAAAAAGGACACTAAGTCTTTTCTTGCCCCCACACCTACTTTTTTTAATTTTTCTCCTTTATGGCCTATGATGATTCCCTTTTGAGTTTCTCTTTCTACCAGTATCACTGCTTGAATTTTGATGATATTTTCCTCTTCTTTAAAAGATTCGGTAATGACCTCAACAGCATAGGGTACTTCTTTATCGTAATGTTCTAGAATGCTTTTCCTAATGGATTCGTTGACAAAAAATCTTTCGGGCTTATCACTGAGCTGGTCTTTGGGAAAATAAGGAGGCGACTCAGGCAGTAATTCGATCAACATTTGGAGGAGTTCCTGAACAAAAAATCCTGTCAAAGCGGAGATCGGAATGATTTTGGCATGAGGAAAAATAGCCGACCACTCTTGCACAGCAGTTTCCAATTCTTTTTGATCGGAGGTGTCTATTTTATTGAGCAATACGAAGAGTGGGATTTTCAATTTTTTGATCCGATCTACCAAGGCTTGGTCCTTGATTTGCTTTTCTTCTATTGAAATCATATAAATCAACACATCGGCATCTCCAATAGACTCCTTTACAAAATCCATCATGGAGTTTTGCATTTCGTAGGCAGGCTGAATGATCCCTGGAGTATCGGACAAAACCAATTGATAGTCATCGCCATTGACCAGACCCAATATGCGGTGGCGGGTGGTTTGTGCTTTGGGAGTGGTGATGGAAAAATTTTTTCCCATCAAGGCATTCACCAAGGTGGATTTTCCAACATTGGGATTGCCCACTATGGATACATAGCCGGATTTGTGGGGGGTTTGTGTCATGGGGTAAAGATACAATCTTTGGATTAGCTTTGTAATGGCATTTAAATTTTGTAAATTTGCCATCTTATCGCGAGGTAGAGCAGTAGGTAGCTCGTCGGGCTCATAACCCGAAGGTCGCTGGTTCGAGTCCAGCCCTCGCTACTA
>ERZ887849.1116-NODE-1116-length-26519-cov-11.298103_pt1 | contig 26519 bp, 17 predicted proteins | sample MGYA00521267_ERZ887849 | MGnify/ENA primary metagenome ERZ887849 (study PRJEB32303, sample SAMEA104408601) | aquatic metagenome | biome: Brackish water; feature: Pelagic; material: water | place: Baltic Sea | collected 2014-06-06T16:11:00 | depth 2,863 m ... | reverse complement strand
CCAAGGCCGAGTTGATTGTGACCTATCCAGAAGCGCTTTTCGAGAAAGTGGTGAAAAAACAAGTGCTTCATAAGAACACCTTAAAGGTTGGATTAAAGGAGAAATTAGATGTAGATTTTGCCATAGAACTTTTAGTCGAATATGGTTTTGATAGAACTGATTTCGTATTTGAACCGGGTCAATTTTCTGTGCGTGGAGATATCATTGATGTCTATTCTTTTGCCAACGAATTTCCTTACCGTATTGAGTTGTTTGATGACGAGGTCGAAAGCATCCGAACATTCGACCCAATAAGTCAATATTCACAAAAAAAGATAGAGCGAATTACTATTGTTCCCAATGTACAAACCCATTTCTCTTCAGACGAAAAAACTAGCTTCTTTGACATCCTAACACCACGTACTTGTATATGGGTGAAAGACATCAATTATATGGTAGAAGTACTAGATGCAAATATGCAAACTGCATTAGGCATTCAGTCAGATTTCTCTGATTCCATTGAGCATAGTGAGAACCCATTTTTACAAGAAGATCCTAGAGCTGCTTTTGAAACTCCAACACAAGTTTTACAAGCTATGAAAAAATTCAATATTGTAGAATTTGGTGAGAAGAAATACTTTAAAGATAGCTACACTATTCAATATAATCAGACGCCACAAACAGCATTTAATAAAAACTTCGATTTACTCATTGCGGACCTTAACAAACATGAAAACAATAAGCTAGAAAATATCATGTTTGCGGAGAACCCAAAACAGATTGAACGCTTTTATCACATCTTCGAAGATTTGAAAGCAGAAGTTAATTTCTGCCCTATAAATAAGAGCATTCATGCTGGGTTTATTGACAGTGACTTAGGACTTGCCATTTACACTGATCACCAAATCTTTAATCGCTACCATAAATACAAAATAAGGCAAGGTTATTCAAAAGATAAAGCGCTTATTTTAAAAACCCTAAACGAATTACAGCCAGGTGATTTTGTTACACATATTGACCATGGTGTTGGCACCTATTCTGGGCTTGAAAAAATAGAAGTTGCGGGTAAATTGCAAGAAATGGTTCGTATCATTTACGCAAACAGCGACTTGCTTTATGTAGGTATAAATTCACTACATAAAATAGCCAAGTTTTCAGGGAAAGATGGACAACAACCAAGGCTTAATAAATTGGGTACTGATACTTGGGATAAACTGAAGTCAAAAACGAAGCGACAGATCAAAGATATTGCCGCGGACTTAATCAAATTATACGCAAAAAGAAAAGCTCAAAAAGGGCACGCTTTCCCACCAGACAATTACCTACAAAATGAGCTAGAAGCATCATTTATTTACGAAGACACTCCTGACCAAGAAACAGCCACTCTCGATTTCAAAAAAGACATGGAAAGTGAAATGCCTATGGACCGATTAATATGCGGAGATGTGGGCTTTGGAAAAACAGAGGTTGCCATGCGCGCGGCCTTCAAAGCAGTATGCGATAGTAAGCAAGTAGCAGTGTTAGTTCCTACGACAATTTTAGCCTTTCAACACTTCGAAACTTTCAAAGAAAGATTCGCAGATTTCCCAGTCAATATCGACTACATCAATCGTTTTAAAAGTGCAGGTCAAAAGACAAAAACAATTAAAGAAGTTGCTGAAGGAAAAATTGATATTTTAATTGGCACTCACGGTATCGTTAGCAAGAAAATTAAGTTTAAAGATTTGGGCTTATTAATTGTTGATGAAGAACAAAAATTTGGCGTTGGAGTTAAGGATAAATTAAAGGAAATGAAGGCCAATGTCGACACCCTTACTTTAACCGCAACTCCTATCCCAAGAACCATGCAATTTTCACTGATGGGTGCACGAGATTTGAGTGTTATTAAGACTGCTCCTCCAAATCGTCAACCTGTTACAACTGAAATTCATGCCTTTAATCCTGAACTGGTAAAAGAAGCCATAGAATTTGAAGTTTACCGTGGTGGTCAAGTGTTTTTTGTGCATCATAAAGTGAAAGATCTTGCAGACTTAAAAACAATGATCCATCGACTACTCCCAGACATCGATGTGGGGATAGCTCATGGTCAATTAGAGGGGCACGAATTAGAACGGGCAATGAAGGATTTTGTAAATCGGAAATTTGATGTTTTGTTAAGTACAAATATCATTGAAACCGGTCTAGATATTCCCAATGCTAATACGATTATCATCAACAATGCACATATGTTTGGCTTGAGTGATTTACATCAGCTAAGAGGACGTGTTGGCCGAAGTAATAAAAAGGCTTTTTGTTATCTTTTTGCACCACCAATGAGCACCCTAAGTCGTGAATCAAGGATGCGTTTAAAAACGATAGAAGAATTCGCCGAATTAGGTAGTGGTTTTAACATAGCTATGCGTGATTTAGACATCCGAGGTGCAGGTAATTTATTAGGCGGAGAACAGAGTGGATTTATCAGCGAAATTGGTTTCGAAACTTACCATAAAATTTTGGATGAAGCCATTACAGAATTAAAAGAAACAGAATTTAAAGAACTCTATAAAGAAGAGTTAAAAGAGAAGCGAAATTTTGTTCGTGACTGTCAGATTGATACGGATTTAGAAATGCTTATCCCGGATAATTATATTAATACAGTAAGTGAACGTTTAGTCATTTATACCGATTTGAATAATAGTAAGAATGAGGAAGAATTAGCGATATTTTCTGAGCATTTACAAGATCGTTTTGGTGAACTACCTAAGCAAGTTTTAGAGTTGTTCAATGGCATGCGTCTGAAATGGCTAGCAACAAGTTTAGGCATGGAAAGAGTGATTGCTAAGAATGGTAAAATGTCTTGTTACTTTATCCAGAATCAACAGTCAGCTTTTTATCAAACAGATATCTTCGGGAAAATCATTCAGTTTGTTCAAGAGCATCCCAAACATGCACAACTCAAACAAACCAATAAGTACTTAATCTTAAGCTTCCAGGATGTTAAAAGCATGCAACAAGCGAAGGAAAGATTGGGGGAAATTGAAGAGTTTGTTTACCTTTAACTAAAATATAGTATCATGGCAAAAAGTAAAGATTCGCAAAAGGCAGCTAAGAAAGAACCATTATTAACTCCAAAAGAAAAGAAGGCAGCTAAGAAAGCCAACAAGAAAAAGTATGACTAAATACATGTTCGTTCTTCTCTTGGTTTCAACTCTTCTTCCTTGTTAAAAAGAAGAGTTAGCAGAAGATGCTCAGCCATGGGAATGCTTGCCTTGTGGGATATATAGTGGCACCTATCGTGGTAATATTCAAAGCCCTGTCGCAGGGTTAGATACAACTTTTACAAATACACAAACCATCATAACAATCACTGAAGGTTTAAACTACAGCGTCAATTTAAGCTTTGACTTATCAGGATTTTTTGGCTCTCCTCTTGGAACTCAATTTATCAATTTTGACCAAGCTTATTAGGAGGATTCGACAATTGTAGGACAGGCCATGCTGTCGAGTGGGTTAATCACAACTTATTTTGAACTTGAAGCAACAAACAGGTTTCAGTATCAAGGCCTGCAAAGCACCATCATAATATCTGGTGAGCCAGTTGGTCAAATTACATTTATTGCGAATTAGGAAGGGTTCGGAACCCTTTAAGGGTTCCGAACCCTCTCAAAGCCACGCCAATAATCATTTTACTAACACTCCCTTTTCAATCAATAACACAATCAATTCAACTAATAATTCTTCCAAGTTCTGTATGTTCCAAATTGTACATTTGACACATGCCTATCAACTCAAAGTATCAAGCCAAATATTCACATGGCAACTTCTATCATGTTTTTAACAGAGCAAGCGGGAAACAGCTTCTTTTTAAAGAAGTGCAGAATTATTATTACTTCCTCAATAGATTTCATTATCACCTAAGCGATTATGTAACTCTACATGCTTGGTGTTTAATCCCAAACCACTTTCACTTTTTAATTCAAATTAAGGAAGAAGAGGATATGCGGCCAATTCACAAGAATGCCGACCTTCATAAAATCATCACAAACAAATTCAAGAATTTTTTCCTGTCATATAGTATGTCATTTAAGCTAATGTTTGAACAAAGCTCAAATGTATTTTCCCAAAAATACAAACATGTTCGACTATACAAAGAAGATGATCTACGACAAGTGCTAATGTACCTCCATCGAAACCCAAAGCATCACAACATTGGTGATTGGCAGAACTTTCGTTGGTCGAGTTATAAAGAAATTTTACATGCTAATTCAAAAAATGAAAATGCATGCTTTATCATAAATTTGTTTTCGGGAAAAGCAGAATACGTAAAAGCCCACCTGGCATACGCTGAGGAGGGTTCCGAACCCTTAAAGGGTTCGGAACCCTCTTCAACCACCTAACCAAGATGTCAACAAAAAAGCCAAACTAAGCATCCACCTCTACTGCCACATAAGCAGAACGGAACTGACGCTGGGTCTCGTCTAAAACCTCTTTCAAAATTGCTTTTGTGTGATTGATTGTTTTAGAATTTTTTTCGACTTTTATTAATATTTGACGCAAGTACATATTTCGGACTTTAGATACCAGTGGTGTACTTGGCCCTAATACTTGTCTGCCTAGCTTTGAGCGTAATTCATTCGCCAAAAAAGTAGAAGCGAGTCGCACATCTTCAGGCTTTTTATGTTTGATTGTCAATTGAATCAAATTGACATATGGCGGATAATGATACTGCTGCCTAGTTAATAGTTCTTCAAAGTAGAAGCCATCAAAATTGTAGTCTTTAATATGTTGTAAAACAGGATGATCTATTTGATTACTTTGAATCATAACTCTACCGGGCTTATCCTTACGTCCAGCTCTTCCACCAACTTGCGCTAACAATTGAAATGCACGCTCTGCCGCACGGAAATCTGGAAAGGAAAACAGCTGATCGGCATTGATGATTCCCACCAATGAAACGTGGTCAAAGTCTAAGCCCTTTGTAACCATTTGTGTGCCTATCAAAATGTCTATCTCGCCATTCTGGAAAGCGAAAATAATTTCTTCATGGCCATGCTTTTTCCTCGTACTGTCTAAGTCTAATCGAGCAACTTTTGCTTCTGGGAATAAGATTTGAATATCGTCTTCGATTTGCTCTGTTCCAAATCCTTTGATTTGAACATCATTGCTTCCACATGCCTTACAACTTTGGACCATTTTTTCTTGGTGACCACAATAATGACAAACCAGTTTATTGAAAAACTTGTGATAGGTCAAACTCACATCGCAACTTGGGCAATATGGAATCCAATTGCATAAGTTACAATTGACATAGTTTGCAAACCCTCTACGATTTTGAAATAGAATAACTTGTTCCTTTTTCTCTAACGCACTTGCTATACCATCTTTTAATTGCTCAGAAAACAAGCCTTCCATTTTCTTTCTTTGCTTGAGTGCTAAGGTGTCAATCAATTCAATAGTTGGTAAAACTGCATTTCCATAGCGTTCGCTTAGTTTGACATGTCCGAACTTACCTAAGTTAACATTCTGAAAGGTTTCAAAACTAAGGGTAGCACTTCCTAATAAGACCTTTGCCTTTTGCATTAAACCAAGCATAATGGCTGTATCCCTTGCATGATATCTTGGAGCAGGTTCAAATTGCTTATAAGATCTCTCATGTTCTTCGTCCACGATAATTAATCCTAGATTAGAATAGGGAAGGAAAACTCCACTCCGTGCACTTAAGATTATAGGCGTCTTTCCATTTAACACACCCTTATAAATTTCTACACGCTCTTGATCATTAAACTTGGAATGATAGACTCCAATCTTATCTCCAAAGTAATTCTGCAAGCGCAAAACTATTTGTGCCGTAAGTGCAATTTCTGGAAGTAAATACAAGACTTGTTTACCCTTTTCCAAGGCTTCTTCTATCAGCTTAATATATAGATGAGTTTTACCGCTTCCTGTTACTCCTTCCAAAACGACAACTGCCTTTTCTTCATAAGAAGCTTTTATCTCATCATAGGCGGTTAACTGAGCTGGATTTAAATTTTCCAACTCGAAAGTTTCCATTTTATCCGTTAGTATTCTGGAGACCGTTTGTCTTTGCTCAACAAATATTTCATTTTTAACCAGTGTTTTTAAACTACTTGGTGAAATCTTATCATTCCTCAGCAATTCACTCTTTTGAATAGCTTTTCGCTCAGGAGACTTATGTAAATAATGCAAGAGCACTTCTGTTTGCTTGGCAGACTTGCTCAATTTTTCAAACAAGGCTTGCAAGGCCGATTCTTCCGTATAACGGTCAGATAAATGTATAAATTTAATTTGCTTCGGCTTATATTTTTCCTGAAGTTCTTCTTTCGCCAAACACAAGCGATAAACCATCAATTTCTCGATGATTGGGTAAACCGATTTCTTTTGTAAGATATCTTGAATGTCTTCCATGCTCAATTCATGGTTCGACTGCAAGGCTTCTGCTAATAGATATTCTTCATCTGTCAACTCCTTCCAATCGAAGTCCGGGTTCTCTACAAATATGAATTTACTTTCGCTACTCAATTTTAAGGCTGAAGGCAAGGCGGCCGACATCACTTCTCCAAGTGTGCACAGATAGTAAGTACTAATCCATTGCCAAAGCTTTAATTGATGCTCATTTACAATGACTTCTTCTTCAGCAAGCTCCTCGATGAGTTTGGCCTTATAATCTTGTGGGGCTCTATGATGAACTTCAAGCACAATGGCCGAATACATACGTCGCTTTCCAAATTGCACGATTACCCGATGACCTTTTTTTACTTTGTCCGCCAAATCAAAAGGCAAGGCATAGGTGTATGGTTTAGGCGTGGCTAGCGGTAAAATAACTTCAACGAAAGTAGCTGTACTCATGAAGTATCAAAATTACATTTTTTTTAAGAGTAGCATTTGGAAAATGGAAATAGAAAGCACTAAATAATTGATTGAGCTAGGAGAAAATCATTTTTTTATAAAAAACCATTAATATTGTCTATAAATATTGAGTTTTTAATTATTCCTTTTCCTATCTTTGCAGCCAAATTAGTAAGCTTAATTCAAATCTTTAATCAGATATGTCAAATACAGGAAAAATCAAACAAATTATCGGCCCAATTATAGACGTTAGTTTCGACGGGGAAGATACGAAATTGCCAAAAATTTTAAATGCCCTTAAAATTGTAAGAGCTAACGGCGAAAAAGTTATTCTAGAATGTCAACAACACCTTGGTGAAGATAGCGTGCGTTGTATCGCTATGGAAGCTACTGATGGATTGACAAGAGGAATGGACGTTGTCGATCTTGGTTCTCCTATTACAATGCCAACAGGCGAAGGAATTAAAGGAAGACTATTTAACGTAGTTGGTGATTCTATTGATGGTATTGACTTAGCGGTTAACAGAGAAAATGGAAAGGCTATTCATAGAAAGCCACCTAGATATGAAGACCTATCAACGGATAGTGAAATTTTATTTACAGGTATTAAAGTAATCGATTTATTAGAGCCTTATGTGAAAGGTGGTAAAATTGGATTATTTGGTGGTGCAGGTGTGGGTAAGACTGTATTGATCATGGAATTGATTAACAATATCGCGAAAGCTCACTCTGGATTGTCTGTGTTTGCAGGTGTTGGTGAAAGAACACGTGAAGGAAATGATTTATTAAGAGAGATGATTGAGTCAGGCGTAATTCGTTACGGTAAGGCTTTTGAAGAAGACATGGAAGAAGGTGGATGGGACTTAAGTAAGGTGGATTTTGCCGAGCTAGCTAAGTCTCAAGCTACTTTAGTATTCGGTCAAATGAATGAACCTCCTGGAGCAAGAGCAAGAGTTGCTTTATCTGGATTAACAATAGCTGAGTATTTCCGTGATGGAGATGAAGGCGAAGGTGGTGGACGTGATGTATTATTCTTTGTAGATAACATCTTCCGTTTCACTCAAGCCGGTTCTGAGGTTTCAGCTTTATTAGGTCGTATGCCTTCAGCGGTAGGATACCAGCCAACTTTGGCAACAGAGATGGGATTGATGCAAGAGCGTATTACTTCAACTAAGAAAGGATCGATTACCTCTGTTCAAGCGGTATATGTACCTGCAGATGATTTAACAGATCCAGCTCCAGCAACAACATTTGCTCACTTAGATGCAACAACAGTTTTATCTAGAAAAATTGCTGAGTTAGGTATTTACCCAGCTGTGGATCCATTGGATTCTACTTCTAGAATATTAACTGAAGATATTGTAGGTGAAAAACATTACAAATGTGCTCAAGAAGTAAAAGAGATTTTACAACGATATAAAGAACTTCAAGATATCATTGCCATCTTAGGTATGGATGAATTGAGTGAAGAAGATAGAAACGTAGTTTACCGTGCTAGAAAAGTACAACGTTTCCTTTCTCAACCATTCCACGTAGCTGAGCAGTTTACAGGTTTACCAGGAGTTTTGGTAAACATAGATGAAACCATCAAAGGATTTAACATGATCTTAGATGGTGAATTGGATAGCCTTCCAGAAGCAGCCTTCAACTTAAGAGGTAGCATTGATGAAGTAATCGAAGTTGGAGAAAAAATGCTAGCTGACAGCAAGTAAGCTTTATTTGAAATTAGAATAAGATGCAAATAGATATATTAACACCAGAATCAAAATTATTTAGCGGGGAAGCAAGCAGTATTATATTCCCAGGTATATCAGGTGATTTTGAATTACTTGAAAATCACGCTCCAATGATTGCTGCTTTGAAAAAAGGCACGATTGAAATGCTTAGTGGAGGCGAAAAAAAGAGCATCCAAATCGAAGATGGTTTTGTAGAGTGTATCCAAAATAAAGTAAGCGTATTGATCGCCGATGGAAGCATAAGCTAATCAATTAAAAATTCATTAACTTTAGAGGGACTTGCCGTTGGTAAGTCCCTTTTTTTGTTCATAATCTTAACGCTATGGTAATTGGGTGCTTCGGCGCGCTTTATTATCTTTACTTGCCAAAATCGCTAACTATGAAACTCCGATTGTTACTTTTTACTTTTCTAGCTCTTTCTTTTACACTTAAAACAAGCGCTCAATGTCTTGAAGTCACTAGTATTTTCGTAAATGCCTGTGTGATTGGATCTGGTACTACAAACTGTACACAAGAAGGACCTAATGAAATGTTCACTTTTACAGTAGGTGCAACAGATTTATTTGTAAATAACATTTCTGTTAATTGGCCAAACAATACTTTCCAAGGATTCTGTAAAGGAGCACTTACCGCAGCAAAGACTGATACATTAAACGGTACAATTACTTCTACATGCGGAAGGTTGGTTGAACCATTAAACGACACCTTACCAGCAGGAGCGCGAGTGATTGTTATTACTTCAGAAGATTTTTGTGCAAATGCGAATTCATTTTCAAACTTGGCTGATACCATGTACATTCTTTTTCAATGTGCAGGTAACATCGCTGGTCATTTTGCTAATTCACCTTCAGGAACTAGAACCCTTCAAGTAACCACTACTGGACCTTGTGTTCAAATAGAGTCTGTAAGCTATGATGGAGCTATCCCCGGAAGTGATGGAGCAACAGCATTTTATGATGCAGCAGGGAATGTAAGCTATGCAATACTTGGCTGTAACGCTCCCGTTCAAGTAGTTAGTGCTGATTGGTCTTTTACTAATGAAATTTGTAATGATTATGGGGTAGTTAGTTTAACCCCATTATTATCAGGAATTGCAACAACGGGTGGTACTTGGTCAGGCCCTAACGTTACCGGTACTAATTATGACCCTACCGGTTATCTTGGACCAGATTCTATTACTTATTTAGTAATGGCAAGTGGGTCTTGTACTGATACCGTTGATTCAACAATAGTTTTTAACGTCGTTCAGCCTCAAACTGGTGCAAGCCTGCAACAGTCTTGTGATTCTGTTTTTGTTAGCGGAATGTGGTTTACCGCTTCAACAATTTTTACGGATACAATTTTTGGCTTTGGCTTTACCTGTGATTCATTTGTAGACTATACGGTGATTATTGATAATGCGATAACTGACTCTAGCTACCTAAGTGGATGTGGAAGTGTTACTTTCAATAGCATTAACTATACTACCGATGTCATCCTTAGAGATACCATATTTGGTGGTGGAGGTGGACCAATAGTCATAGATACTATTTTAGAAACAGGTTTTGAAGATGCTGAAGGATGGATAGATCATAGTTCTGGAAACTGGACGCAGGTAGATGCCAATGGAACATGGAACGCAGTAGGTATGTATGCCAATCAGTTCAATCCAAATAACGGAATTCGAAATGTAGGACTTAATGATGTTGGAGATTATTTAGAATTTCCACCTGTAAGTAATCCTCAGACCCTCTACTACTATGATCGATTGAGCAGCGCTCCAACCAGCTTTAACGAATTAAGAGTTGACTATTTTGATGGTTCCGTATGGCAAGCAATTTCAACAGATAGTTGCGGTCACTTGGACTACAGATTAGTTACTGTTGATTTATCTAGCATCTCTGGATTGACGAATGTATCCATTCGAATTTTTCGATCCATTGATAATCGTTCTGCTTATATTGATGACGCTGTAATTGTTGGCAGCACTTCAGCTACTGGTTCAAGTTGCGATAGTATTGCCATCACAAATATTGATGTACTCCAAGCAGTTACATCAAATAACCCAGGTAATCCATTTGTAATTTGCGATACCAACGACTCTCTTCAACTTCCGGGTGGTTCATTTGTTTCTATACCGGGAACCTACCTGGACACCTTAGTAAGTGCAACAGCTTGTGACAGTATCGTAACAACAATATTAAACGTAGTTATATGTAGCTGTGAATTTGATTTAGGACCGGACACAAGTTTTTGTCAAGGTGGAAGTATTCTTTTAGATGCTGGACCAGGGTTTGACAGTTATTTATGGCAAAACAATAGTTCTAATCAAACTTTTACTGCATCAAGCACTGGGACATACTTTTGTACCACAACATTTATTGATTCAAGTAATAACCTAGTTACAAATGGCGACTTTGAACAAGGCAATACAGGTTTCACTTCGGATTATGGACCTCCTTCAGGTGGTGTTTGGAATTTAAATGCTGGAGAATATGAAATTGCCACTGTTTCTTCACATCCTAATCTAAATAATTGTACGATGGATCATACGACAACTGGCATTGGCAATATGATGATTGTTAATGGCTCAAACACAGCAAACACTAACGTGTGGTGTCAAACGATTAACGTAAGTGCAAATACAGATTACATATTTTCTGCTTGGGCAATGAGTCTTGAAAACACGAATTCAGCTAATGTAGCTACTTTACATTTCTTAATTGACGGGGTTCAAATAGGTATTAATTTTTCTCCCTCCTTTACGCAATGCGATTGGCAGCAGTTTTCAGCTAGTTATAATTCGGGAGCAAATACAAGTATTCAAATATGTATTGAAAGTGATGTGATTGCTGGTAATAACGATTACGCTTTGGATGATATCTTCTTTACTCCTTTCTGTAATTTCACGGATAGTATTGATATAACAGTTAATCCAATTCCAACGCCAAACTTAGGCCCTGATTTATCTATTTGTCAAGGAACTGACACCTTGTTAGATGCAACAACAGCAGGAGCTAGCTACTTATGGCAAGATGGAACAACAAGCGCAGCAACATTCAATGCACAAACTGCAGGAACTTACTGGGTGGATATAACTACCAATAATTGCACAGCAAGAGATTCTGTAAACCTCGCTGTTAATCCAGTTTACAATCAAGTTGCCACTGCTGGAATTTGTGCTGGAGACAGTTTCTTTGTAGGAAATGCTTGGCAATCAAACCCCGGTGTATATACGGACAATTTCACTACCGCTAATAATTGCGATAGTACGATTGTGACAACTTTAAGTGTTTTCACCACTCAAAACACAGATGATACAATAACTGTTTGTGCTGATGAGCTGCCAGTGGATATCTTTGGATCATTAGAAAGCGCCTCAGGCATTTACATGGATACTTTAACGAATGCTTTAGGATGTGATAGTATAATCGCTTCTGTAGAGTTAATCGTTAATCCTGTGCCAGTTGTTAGCTTAGGAACGGATACAACTATTGATTCCGGTGACAATCTTAGCATTAATGTAGACAATCCAAATGCTAGTGAAACTTACTCTTGGACGAATGACTTAGGAGAAAACTTCAGCGGATCTAGTATTCAAGCAAACAGTACGGAAACTGCAGAGTATGTATTAACCGTAACTAACGAATTCAATTGCTTAACTTTTGATACCATCCTTGTAATTGTTAACCCAATTGATGAGACCTTAATGCAAATACCAACTGCATTTAGTCCAAATGGTGATGGAATCAATGAAGTATTTAGAATTGCTAATTACGATGACTTCTCAACTTACATTTTAAGAGTGTACAATAGATGGGGTGAATTAATCTATGACAACCAAGGATTCAATGTTGGATGGGACGGCTCTTACCAAGGTAAGCTTCAAAACATTGGTGCATATACCTACTATATCGAAGCACAGCCATTAAACGGTGGTAGTGCAATGAAAATAAGCGGTAACGTTACTTTGATTCGTTAAATTAACAAAACATATATCATAATATTATTATATAAGAATCGCATTGCATATATTAGTAAAAAATATGTGCAATGCGATTCTTATATATGCTAACATGCCTACTGCTTTACAATCATAGCAAGGCACAACACACAGGTGCCAAACAGCAAGCCATGGCTGGCACAAGCTTAACTAGCTTTGATGTATACGCCGCTTCAAACTCCATAGCCGCCAGCGCATTTGTAAAAGAAACCAAACTAGGCCTCTTCTTCAGCAATAGTTTTCTTTTTCCTGAAATCAACTCGCTCAACTTGTCAATAACACAAGCAATCAAGCATGGGAATTTTGCCTATACCATTAACTATTTTGGTTTTAGCCATTACAACACCTCCTCAATCGGCTTTGGTTATGCCAATCAATTTGGAGAAAACTTAGGCCTAGGACTTCGATTCAACTACCATCGAATTAGTATAATAGAGCACGGAAGTAAAAGTGCCATTAGCTTTGATCTAGGTTTACTTTACTCATTCAACGAGAAAGTACGCTTATCCATTAGCATTAGAAATCCAGCAAAACAACAAATAGGGAAAGACTATAAAGAAACACTACCAACAAATTTTATCATTGGAGCGTCCTTCCACCCTAATTCTAAAATAGACCTGGCCTGGCAGTTTGAAAAAGACCTACAGCTCCCCTTGCGCGCTATTTTAGGAATAAACTACAGACTGCATTCTATAATCAGCCTAAGGACGGGCATTTCCATCCATCCCTTACTACTAAGTGGAGGGCTTGGATTAAGTATAAAAAAGACACAACTCGATATAAGTTCAACCTGGGATACACATTTGGGATACTCCCCTCAAATCTCCATATCCTATGTTATATCAAAGAAAAAACAACCCGAATAGTAAGCGATTAATATCAATCTTAATCGTTTGTACAATTATCATTGCTCCTAAGGTAATGAATGCCCAAAATTTGGATGACCCCTTAATCATTGACCCGAGCTCTATTGAAAACACGGCAAACTTAGACTTCAGCCAATGGCTAGAACAACGGGAAGAATTACTTCAAAACCCTTTACAACTGCACAAGTTAGCATACTCCATTCTCCGTCAATCCGAAATATTTTCCGAACAACAGATTTACGAACTTCTTGAGCATATTAAAACCAATGGCTCTTTACTCAGCCTTTATGAACTTCAAGTAATTCCGTCTTTTAATTTGACCTTTATTGAGCAGATACTTCCATATATCCAGCTAAGAAGTTCCATTGATGATTATCAAGTTCCCATTAAACAGATGCTCACTAAAGGTACCCATGAATTATTCTTTCGCTACTATCAAAGTTTCCCTCAAAAGAAAGGATTCCAAACCAACAACTACATCGGTCGACCCAAGCAACTTTTTCTGCGTTACAAATATCACTTTAGCAATAAAATGTACTACGGGCTCACCGGAGAGAAAGATGCCGGAGAGCAATTTTTTGGGCCAAGCAATAAAACTGGATTTGACTTTTACTCTGGATACTTCTTTTGGCGTATCAATAAGAAGGTAGAAGTACTTGCCTTAGGCGACTACCATCTCAATTTGGGCCAAGGGCTTGTTTTATTTACGGGTTTTGGCTTTAACAAAACTTCCAACGTTTGTGGGGTCAAAAAAGAAAGCACCGTTCTTAAACCATACACTTCCATAAATGAATATGCATACATGAGAGGAGCAGCCCTTAGCCTAAACTTAGGTAAGTTTTCTCTTACCCCCTTTGTCTCCATAAAAAACGTAGATGCCAGTACTAGCTACCTGGATAGCACGAATCAAAGCCTTCAAAGCAATCGCATTCAAACCAGTGGATATCACCGTACTGCCTCAGAAATTGACAACAAACACAAACTACTTGAGATCCATAATGGCCTGTACGCCAGCTTCAAATATGCTAACTACCATATTGGTCTGAGCCTTTTAAACACTCATTATAGTGATTCTATAAAGTTCACCAGTCAGCACTATAATCAATTTCAATTTCAAGGAAAGAACCTAAGCCACACCAGTTTAGATTATCATTGGATACTTCCGAAAGTACATTTTTTTGGCGAATCCGCATTAAGTATCTCCTCCCATCAGAAAGGACTCGCTTCTCTTAACGGCTTAATATTTCATCCATCCAAAATTCTAGATTTCAGTCTAGTTCACAGATACTATTCCCCGCGCTATCAGGCCAGTTTACTTACCAATGCCTTCGCAGAATCAACAAGCCCGATAAATGAACGTGGGTTTTATTTGGGTGTTTCCATCAAGCCAAATAGACACTTCATCTTTGCATCTTATTTAGATTACTACAGTTTTCCTTGGCTTCGCTATCAAACCACAAAACCCAGTCAAGGTTATGACCTTTTAATATCTGCTAAATACAAGCCCTCCAAAACGCTGGAATGCTATATCAACTTTAAACGTGAAGTCAAGGAAGGCAATACAACTATTCAGCTCAATGAAAACAATGCCATTCTATTATCGAGAACAAATAGGCCCTATTTCGACGCATACTTCACCAATCAGCAGGTGCAATATGACGAAAACAGTGCAGTTCTTAGACCTAGTGCTTCTCTTTCTAAACAGGAATTAGAAGCAGCCAAATTTATTACGCCCATACTCAATCAAAGACTAAGGTTACATCTTAGTTATTCCATAAACTCCTCTTGGACCATTCAAAGCCGCTTGGAATGCAGTTTTATAAAGGATCAAATCAATTCACCCAGCAGAGGAATACTACTGTATCAAGATCTAAAATTTAAAAGCACGAGGCTCCCTTTTGGCTTTTCCACCCGAATTAGCTTATTCGACATCCGACAATTCGCGAATAGGATATATTCCTATGAAAGCGACGTTCTCCATCAGTTTAGTATCCCATCCTTCTTCAATGCAGGAATGAGGTACTATTTCAACTTTCAATATCAAATGAGTAAAAACATAAAACTATGGCTGCGCTTTTCACACAGCTATTATAAAGATGTAAATTCGAAAGGAACAGGAAATGATGAAATAAATTCAAACAAGTTATACGATATTAAGCTCCAAATCCGTTTAAAATTTTAAGTTCCTTGGCCTAATAAGAAGGATTGGCAAGGAAATTGAATCCTTCTAAGTACAAAAACACACTTATGAAAAAAATATTTTGGATAATTACCGCCTTAGCTGCAGGAGTTTATGTCTTCATTCCTGAACCCACCGATGTAATTCCTATTCTCGGATGGCTAGATGAAGCTACCGCAATAGCCCTATTGGCTTATGCTTTAAAACAACTAGATATTGATATCTTTGATAGGCTCTTTAACAAGAAGACCAAAGCTGAAAAAACAATAATAATAGAAAAAGACAAATGAAAAAGCTAATTATTCTTACCCTTCCCTTATTCTTCCTATTCTCTTGTAAACAATGCATAGAATGTAAGTATTCTAAACTTAAAGGGTCCGTAGTTGAAAAATTTTGTTCTTCAACGGCTGAAGACCGCGAAAACTTTGAATTGAGGATGAATGAGGAGGCTGAAGACAATAACAGCCAAGCCATTTGCAATAAAGAAAGGTACTAAGGCATTTGCCGTATTGTACTTACTTTCATTAAATTAATTTTAAATATATTTTGCAATATTTAATTTTCTTTTTCCCTTACAATTATTATTAAAACCTTTTAAAATGAAAAAATTAATACCAGTGCTAGGTGTTGTCGCATTAATGTCATTCACTCTTAATTCATGTAGCAAATGTGCAACTTGTTCTGACAGCAGCGGACCTTTCTCAGGTGAAATTTGTAAAGGAAACAATTACGAAGATGCTTATTATGAAGTAGCTAAAATCGAATGTGAAGCTTTAGGTGGAACATTTGATTAATTAATACTTCAATGATTTTAAAAGGGGACACTTAATAGTTTCCCCTTTTTTATTTAGTAACTAGTGCAACAAATGAAAAAAATAATTACTCATACTATAATTATTAAGTTCCTGTGCGTAAATGGGAAGAAAATAGTTACATTAGATTTTTATTAACCATCAAAACAATTAAAATGAAAAAAATTATACTAATACTAGGTGTTGGCGCATTAATGTCATTCACTTTAAATTCATGTAGCAAATGTGCAACTTGTTCTGACAGCAGCGGATTTTACTCAGGTGAAATTTGTAAAGGAAACGCTATCGAAGATGCTATTTATGAAGCAGCTAAAATCGAATGTGAAGTTTTAGGTGGAACATTTGACTAATTAATACTTTAGTTATATTGAAAGGGGAACTTAATAGTTCCCCTTTTTTTATTGCTAAAAGCTAAGTCATAGTTTATATCTTTGCCTAGAATGAAGAATATTAGAAATTTTTGTATTATAGCTCATATTGACCATGGTAAGAGCACTTTGGCGGATAGGTTATTAGACATAACCAAAACCATTACAGACCGGGAAAAACAAGCTCAGGTATTGGATGACATGGATATTGAACGCGAACGCGGAATAACCATTAAAAGTCATGCTATTCAAATGAATTATAAGCATTCGGATGGAGAGGAATATATCCTCAATTTAATTGATACTCCAGGTCATGTAGACTTCTCTTACGAAGTATCACGGAGTATTGCCGCTTGCGAAGGTGCATTAATCTTAGTAGATGCAGCTCAAGGAATTCAAGCGCAAACAATTTCCAACTTATACTTAGCATTAGATCATGACTTAGAAATCATTCCGGTTATCAATAAAGTAGATATGCCCGGAGCACTGATTGAAGAAACTGCTGATCAAATCATGGATTTAATTGGTTGTGATCGAGACAGTATTATTGAAGCAAGTGGTAAAACTGGATTAGGTGTTCAAAATATTCTTGACGCTGTTATCAATCGTGTTCCAGCCCCAATTGGTAATGTTGACGAGCCTCTTCAAGCGATGATTTTTGACTCCGTTTTTAACCCTTATAGAGGAGTTATTGCTTACTTCAGAATATTCAATGGGAAGATTACTAAAGGCGAAAAAATTAAATTTGTTGCAACAGGCAATGATTACTTTGCTGATGAAATAGGCATTCTTAAAATGCAACCTACCCCTAAGAAAGAACTTAAAGCAGGTGATGTAGGCTACGTAATAACAGGCATTAAGTCTTCGAAAGAGATTAAAGTGGGTGATACGATAACAGATGCTGTTAACCCCACAGAGAAAATGGTTAAAGGTTTCGAAGATGTGAAGCCAATGGTATTTGCGGGTATTTATCCGATAGATTCTGACGATTATGAAGATTTACGTGATTCTTTAGAAAAACTACAACTGAACGACGCCTCTTTGGTTTACGAACCAGAGACTTCTATTGCTTTAGGCTTTGGTTTCCGTTGTGGATTCTTGGGACTATTGCACTTAGAGATTATCACTGAACGATTGGAACGAGAATTTGATCAATCCGTAATTACAACGACTCCCCAGGTTACCTACCAAACCTATAATAGGAAAGGAGAGATGAACTTCTTGCACAACCCATCAGATCTTCCTGACCCAACAATCATTGAACGAATAGAAGAGCCCTATATCACCGCTCAGATTATTACATTACCAGATTACATTGGTAATATAATGACCTTGTGTATGGACAAAAGAGGAATGCTAAAGAATCAGGTATACCTATCTACAAGCCGTGTTGAGTTAACTTTTGAAATGCCGCTTGCAGATATTGTATTTGATTTTTATGATCGTTTAAAATCTATCTCTAAAGGCTATGCCTCTTTCGATTACCACATTATTGGATTCAGACCTGGAGATATGGTTAGAGTAGACATTAAGCTAAATGGAGACAATGTAGATGCATTTTCTGCTATGATTCACAGAGATAAAGCGTATGATTTTGGGCGAAGACTTTGTGAAAAATTAAAAGACCTTATTCCAAAACAACAATTCGTCATTGCCATTCAAGCCGCTATTGGAATGAAAATTATAGCTAGAACAACCATTTCTGCAATTCGAAAAGATGTGACTGCCAAATGTTATGGTGGTGATATTTCTCGTAAAAGAAAGCTTCTTGAAAAACAGAAAAAAGGTAAAAAGAAAATGAGACAATTCGGTAAAGTTGAAGTGCCTCAACAAGCTTTCTTAGCGGTTCTTAAACTGAATGATTAGTTAGCCCGTAGGAAGTTTATCTTTCTGTATCAACCCTATTGTTATGCGAAAAGAACAACATCTTCTTTTACTTACGGCACCATTTACCCAGTTAAATACGCCCTACCCGGCAACGATGTATTTAAAAGGGTTTTTGAATACTATTCATGTAAGCTCGTTTCAAGCAGACTTAGGAATTGAAGTTATTCTAGCACTCTTCACAAAGGAAGGGCTTCGTAATATCTTTGAAATAGTCGAAAACGGCGAGTTTAAAGTATCTGATAACACTTATAGAATTCATCAATTAAAGGAAGACTACATCCAAACTATTGATGCAGTTATTCATTTCTTACAAAACAAGAATTCCACATTAGCCCACCTCATTTGCGACCGCAGCTTTTTGCCAGAGGCAGGACGATTTGAGAATATTGAGGACCTTCAATGGACATTTGGCACTATGGGCATACAAGACAAAGCCAGGCATTTAGCGACGCTTTACTTAGAAGACTTAGGAGATTTTATCAAAGAAACCATTGACCCACATTTTGGCTTTAGTCGCTACGCTGAACGCCTTGGTAGAACGGCAAGCAGTTTTGATTCCATTCAAGGCCATCTCGAATCTGAAGACAGCTATATTACTACCTTGCTTTTAAAGCTTTTAGATGAGAAAATACAACAATCCAAACCAAGCCTAGTTTGTTTATCGGTTCCATTTCCAGGCAACTTGTTTGCTTCGTTAAAGTGTGGTCAATACATCAAAAAACATTACCCAGCAATCAAAATAGTATTAGGTGGAGGGTATGCGAATACCGAACTACGATCTATCTCTGATCCACGTGTTTTCGACTATATTGACTTCATTGCTCTAGATGATGGTGAAAAGCCACTTACCTCCTTAATTGAATACTTGAACGACCAAAGACAAGAGGAGGATCTTAAACGAATTTTTCTAAGACAGAACGGGAAGGTTGAATTCTTTAACTCCTCAAAAGAAACGGACATTGCCCAAAAAGACTTAGGCACCCCTGATTATGCCGACTTGCACTTAGACAACTACTTGTCGGTTATTGAATTAGCTAATCCCATGCATAGAATGTGGAGTGACGGTAGGTGGAACAAACTTACTTTAGCACATGGCTGCTATTGGGGGAAATGTACTTTTTGCGATGTTTCCTTAGACTATATAAAACGCTACGAACCATTAACCGCAGCGCTAATCTGTGATCGTATAGAGACTATAATTGAACAGACTGGACAAAATGGTTTTCATTTCGTTGATGAAGCCGCACCACCTAATCTATTAAGAGAACTAGCATTAGAAATACTAAGAAGAAATCTAAAAGTTTCTTGGTGGACCAATATCCGTTTTGAGAAACACTTTACCCCCGATTTAGCTTATTTACTAAAAGCATCTGGTTGCATAGCTATAGCTGGAGGTTTAGAAGTAGCTTCTGACCGATTACTACAACTCATGAAAAAAGGAGTTACCGTAGAGAAGGTGGCTCAAGTGGCGAATTCTCTTACCCAAGCTGGTATTATGGTACATGCCTATTTGATGTATGGATTCCCTACTGAAACAGAACAAGAAACCATCGATGCCTTAGAAATGGTGCGCCAACTTTTTGAAAATGAAGTCATTCAATCTGGGTTTTGGCATCAATTCGCAATGACCAGTCATAGTCCTGTAGGATTAAATCCTTCGGCTTATGAAGTAGTTAAACTTGGGCCTAAGTTTGAAGGCTTCGCCGATAACGATTTATACCATGACGACCCTAAAGGAGCTGAACATGCAATTTTTTCAGAAGGGCTAAAGACTTCTTTGTTTAACTACATGAATGGTTTGGGCTTGGATGAAAACTTAGCACTTTGGTTCAAATTTAAAATTCCAAAAACTACTATTCCTAAAGATTTCATCCTTAAAAGTTTAAAACCGAAAGCGGAAGGCTACAGACACAACATAAGTGTTGTTTGGATAGGGAATACTCCAGAAATGATCTCAATGGACAACAATGAAATGAGTGTACTTGAGTTTTATTCAAAATCTAATAGCTTCGCTTTAGACCTTGACCCCACATTGGCAATATGGTTGCTCCATGTATTAGAAAGCTGCACATTTCAACAGAGCGACCGCCTAACATTTGAGGCTTTTAAGGTTTCCTATCGAGACGAAATCCATGATGATTTCGATACTTTTTGGCAAAGTGAAACAATCGAAATACTAAGGTCAAATGGCTTGCTAGTTTTGTAGCTTGACATAAAATTAGTTGGTATTAATGTAATCAGCAATCAAGTTGTTAAATCAAGTCATTACCTTTACAACATGCAGTTAAATTATAAAGTTTTTGGCAGTGGCGAACCATTAATTATTCTTCACGGACTTCTCGGCTCATTGGACAATTGGCAGACATTAGCTAAAAAGTACGCGGAACAATACACCGTGTTCATTATAGACCAGAGAAACCATGGAAAATCGCCTCACAGCGATGAATTTTCCTATGACATTATGGTAGAGGATTTACTTGAATTCTGTGAGAGTAATTTCATATTTACTTGCAATCTATTAGGCCATAGTATGGGAGGCAAAGTTGCCATGCAGTTTGCCTTGACCTACCCCGATTATGTAGATAAATTGATTATAGCAGATATAGCTCCTGTGCGCTATCAAGCTGGGCACAATGAAATATTTGAAGCCTTAAGGAAAGTAGATCTCAGTCAAATCAAAGAACGGAAAGAAGTTGACGAAATCCTAGCTACTAGCATTCCTGAATTTGGGATTAGACAGTTTCTAATGAAAGGATTGACGAGAGGAGACGAGAATGAATTCATTTGGAAATTCAACCTGAAATCTTTGTGGGATAATTACGCTAATATTTTGGATGCATTTGAAACTACTGAAAAATTTGACAAGTCCAGTTTATTTATTTCTGGAGGAAAATCAAGCTACGTTAATTCAAGTAATTCCATCATGGTGGATCAGTTTTTTCCAAACAACACCAAGGAAGTCATTGATGGCGCAGGCCATTGGCTGCACGCTGAAAAGCCTGAAGAATTCTTTGAGAAAACCCAGGCCTTTTTAGAAGCCTAATCATATACCAGACCTTGATTGTTTTTAATCAATCCGAAAGTCTTGTTTTTAATAATTTCAGAAGCATCCATGACCATTTGAATATCTGTAGGAAAAGGTAAGCCTTGACCACCGATAATCGCTTTGGACTCTTTACTCAGTGCCAATTTATTTCCTTGATAAGTAGCGAAGAAATTCTTAAACACTAAGTTTTCTTGGAAAGGGAAAGTTTGAAAAACAGTTCCATTAGACCTTCCATAACTTACATTCACTCCTAAAACTCCCACTTTAGTTTGTTCAGTTTTGTAAACTGTAGCTGCAATATTCTTAAATTTTGCTTCTTTTATATCATTGCCCAAACTATCCTTTGCAACATTCCCATTTGCATCTAAAACATATTGAAAACCATCTTGCACTTTCTTCTTTTCTATATAAGAGGTATTATTGATTTGTTCCGGTCCGATATTAACTTGGATAATGACTACATAAATAGTATAGTCATAGCTTATTCGAGCGTCCTGGTCAATATGATACTTGGTCCAAGTAGTATTTAAGGCTTTCTCATCAAATTGGGACAAATTATCCATCAACTGCTGAGGAATAATTATTTGACTAGTATTGGTGTATCTCAACAAAATATGATTTTGACCTAAGTCATAGGCTTCATCTATTTTTGCATCCACATCTTTATATGCCCCATAATAATCTTTCACCTTTTGAAAATGGGTAAATGCCTCTCTTGCAGATAGCTTTGTATTTTTAGCCAAAAGCTCCTCTCCTTTTGCATACATAAATGCGGCTGCTTTCTGCTTAGCATCAACTAAGGCTTCATTGACATTAAGTAAATCTATATCTGCATTTCGAAACTCTTTTTCAATGAATAAGGGAAGAATGGGTTTGATTGCTTTTTGATAAGCATCAATTTCTGCATAGCGCCCATGAATTTCCACCCAAGATTCTGGACTCCCATCTAATTTAAGATATTCTATTCTATCAAGCAACTTAGTTTTCTCAATATTCCAAGCAGTTTCTAAAGCTAGGATATGCTTATCTGCTTTCTTCGGATTTTTTCTTAGCTTTTGAACAGCATAATCAATAGCCGCATCATAATTCCCTTGCTTAAGGTAATAATTAGCTCCAGTACATGCATTCAAGATGAATGCTACCACAATGATTTGTATAAATAATAAAGTTCTCATAATCCAACTTTATTTATAGAATAGGAAAATAATGCCAAAGTGAATTCTGGTTAGTTAAGAATTTGTTAATGGCCAATTACAAGCACTAAACATACTTGCGATCTAAGATTTCTTTAGTGATGATTGAGCTTTGCCAATCCACATTATCCAAATCAAATTCAAACACCTCTCCTTCTGTTGTAACAATTTCAGCAGTACTTGGTATTTGATGTGCTTTATCAACACGGTGAGATACGCCATAATAATCTTCAGGGTCTATTAACTGATCTTTTGATTTGATATTCGACTTCGATACTTCTTGCCAATCTAGCGATCTTGATTTAGCGCTTGTTTTCAATTGGGGTGGAACCATTGGCTTAACCTCTTTTGTAGGTTTTTTATTGGCACTCTCCACTTCTTTAACAAACTCATTAAAGATATCATCAATCGACTTCGGTTTATTCATAGCGCCCCTCGAATTGGCTTGCTTCGCTGTTCGCGGAGCTTGGGCGTTTTTCGTTTCCCCACTGCTCTTAGAGAGTTGACGAACCACATAAAAGATTACCCCTAAAATTATAAAAACCAGTTTGATGCTCATGCACTTTATTTTGATATCTAAATTACGATATTTTTCTATAAGCGTCCAAGAAAAAAAATAAAGCATTCTATTAAGAGGGTATCACGCATCAAAAATGGCTGACAATTCAAGCAAAAGCCGTTTAAAACATAAGCCACTCGTTAATTTTGTAGCCTTTTACTATTGGGGTATTTGATAAAGAAACTTATCTTTGTCTTTCCCTTAAAAAGGCATCCATTGAGATTAACTACACTAGAAATAAAAGGATTCAAAAGCTTTGCAGATAAAACTGTATTGCACTTCAACGACAACATCACAGGTATTGTAGGTCCTAATGGTTGTGGCAAGAGTAATGTAGTGGATTCCATACGCTGGGTACTGGGAGAACAGAAAACAAGCATGCTTCGTTTGGAAAAGATGGATAACCTCATCTTTAATGGGACAAAAAAGAGAAAGGCAAGCGGTTTAGCGGAAGTATCCTTAACATTTGAGAATACTAAAAACCTTATTGCCACAGAATTCAAAACGATTACCATTACCCGACGTTTGTATCGAAATGGAGATAGTGAATATCGTTTGAACGAGGTTCCTTGTCGACTAAAGGACATTACCAATCTATTTTTAGACACCGGAGTAAGTGCAGATTCTTATGCTATTATTGAGCTAGGAATGGTAGATGAAATCCTAAATGATAGAGATAACTCAAGAAGACGTTTATTTGAACAAGCATCAGGTATTTCGAAATACAAAAAACGTAAGAAGGAAACCCTATTAAAATTAAAAGGAACAGAAGGAGATTTAGAGCGAGTTGAAGATCTCTTGTTTGAGATAGAAAGCAATCTAAAAAGTTTAGAATCTCAAGCTAGAAAAACAAAGCGATATTATGCGTTAAAAGAAGAATACAAAACTTTATCAGTTGAACTTGCCAAGCAATTTCTCGCGCGATACAAGGCAAAATACAAAGAACTAGATAAACTTCAACAAGAAGAAAATGACAAGAATATTCAGCTAGAATCTAAGCTAAATGAACAGCACGCTAAACTGGAACAAGGGAAGTTAGAAAACCTTGAAAAAGAGAAGTCTCTTGCTGAAGTTCAGAAAAATTTAAATGCGCTTATAGGCGGAGTCAGTAGTCAGGAAAATGATCGAAATGTTCTTAAAGAAAAGTTAAATTTCGAGCACGAAAAAAATGAAAATGCGCAACAACAAATTGTTGCCTTAAAACATAAAAAAATAGAGCTAGGTGATAGTATTAAAATACTAAAAGAAAAGCTAAAATCACAAGAAGTAATCACCTCTTCTAAAAAAGAAGAAGTTGAAAAACTAAAAGCAGCGCATGAGCTAATTCGTAATGAGCATAATGAACTGAAACAAAGTTTAGATAAAGACAAAAACGATTTTCAAGAGATTGAAAAGAGATTCTACGAGATTGAAAAAAAATACGCAATTAATCAATCTAGTCTGGAGAAATACGAAAAGGACTTATTCTCCTTTCAAGAGGAAAGTAATCAGAAAAAAGAGCAATTAACAGGTTTAGAAAAAGAGTTTAAAAGCCTTTCAAAAGAGAAAGAATTACTTGAAAAAAATCTCGAAAAACTTCTCACGCAAGAAAAGCAACTTCAAGAAGATAAAGAGAACATTGAGAAGCAACTCAAGCACACACAAGACGAATTAAATAGAAAGAATAGAATCCTTGACGCTAAGCAAAATGAATATAACTTAACAAAGAGTTTAGTCGATAATTTAGAAGGCTTTCCTGAATCCATTAAATTCTTAAAGAAGCATGCTTCATGGACGAAGAATGCGCTTCTACTTTCCGACATAATTTATTGCGATGAAAAGTATCGTATTCCTATTGAAAACTATTTAGAATCATACCTCAGTTATTATGTAGTTCAAAATGTAGATGAAGCTATTCAAGCCGTTAATCTACTAAACGATGCTTCAAAAGGAAGAGCTAACTTTTTTATATTGGATGAGTTCCGCCATTTCAAAGCTTCTCAACCGCTACTCAGCAATGATATAAAACCAGCTTTAGAAGTCATTGAAATAGATGAGAAATACCAGCAACTAGTTGCCTTCTTATTAGACAAAACCTACTTTGTAGTTCAAGAAGAGTTGGTCGAAAGCTTAATCAAAGACAAGAAATATAAAGCCGTCAATCTACTAAGTATAAGTGGTAAATATATCAAGAATGATTTCTCTATTTCAGGAGGAGCAGTTGGTCTATTTGAAGGCAAGCGTATTGGTCGTGCAAAAAATTTGGAGAAGCTTCAAAAAGATTTAAAATCTTACGAAAAAGAAACTGCTTATCTAAAGAAAAACGTGTTGGTTTATCAGGATAAATTAGAAGCTTTTGCAGAGAACACTCAAGTAGTTGAAATTAAACATTCACAAAAAGAACTCAACGAAAAAAACCTAAGTTTTACCTCTACACAAACTCGACTAGAGAATTTAAAAAATTTCTTTGACGGCAATGTTCAAAAAAGTAAAACTGTCATTGAAGCTATCGATCGAATCAAGCTAGAGAATAAAGAAATGTCGGTCGAGCAGGAAAGCTTAACTTCCAAAAGAGAAGCGCTTAGAAATTTAGTTTCTGACGCGGATATTCACTTTGTAGAATTAACGGATAAGTTAAACTTAAGCAGTAATTCTTTCAACCAAAACAACCTCCTTTATCACCAAGAATTAAGTACGCTTCAAACCATAGAGCAGGAGCATAATTATACGCAAAAAGAATTAATAAAAATTGAAGAAGACCAACAAAAAAATGATGAACTCTTAACATTTACGTCTTCAGCCACGAAAGAAATTAGCCTTAAGCTAAAAGCACTAGAATCTTCTCTATTATCTGGCTATAGTGATAAAGAAAAAATAGAGAAAGAAGTAGAAACTGTAGAACAAGCTTTTTATGCTAGTCGCGCAGCAATTTCTAAACTAGAAACCTCACTGAAAGACACTAGTTTTAGTAAGCAACAGATTCAAGGTCAATTGGATCAACTTAAAGACAAGTTTACAGACTTAAAAATAGAATTAAACTCTTTGAGAGAAAGGCTCTCAGTGGAGTTTAGTGTCGATGTCAACGAC
>ERZ887849.1115-NODE-1115-length-26529-cov-16.604669_pt1 | contig 26529 bp, 19 predicted proteins | sample MGYA00521267_ERZ887849 | MGnify/ENA primary metagenome ERZ887849 (study PRJEB32303, sample SAMEA104408601) | aquatic metagenome | biome: Brackish water; feature: Pelagic; material: water | place: Baltic Sea | collected 2014-06-06T16:11:00 | depth 2,863 m ... | reverse complement strand
TTTCGTATGCAAAAGAAGAGGTAAGCAAATTACAAACCACTGGTATATTTATCAAAAATGAAAAAGGTACCCTTGTCTTCACCGATGATGAAGACAAAAAAAAGTACTATGCATTTAACAAAGGTACCAAAGAAAAGGTCGGAGAATTGATCGATCAAAAAGTCAAATTACTTGCAAAAGTCAAAAAGAAGGTGGGTGCAAAGATTACCCTCATGACTTATATTATTTCGATAAAACCTGTTCAATAGCTGTTTTTTTTAAAGAACCCGATTTACTTATCTGTAAGCCGGATTTTGTGAGTTTTATCTGCTTTATCTATTGTGATCTGTAAGCCTACATATTTCCTGCTATTCTTTCTTCTTACAGTTTGGGCAAATGGAGAAGTGAAATTTTCTGCTCCTCCAAACATCATTATTTTCTTAATGGATGACATGGGGATTGGAGACTGCAGAGCCTACAATAAGGGGAGTAAAGTACCCATGCCTAACCTGGAAAAATTGTCCGAGGAAGGAATCCGTTTCACAGATGCCCATGCTCCTGCTGCAGTATGTGCCCCAACTCGCTATAGCATTCTGACTGGAAATTACCCGTGGCGAGGACGAAACCCAAATGGTACTTGGTTGTTTAATATGCCCTCTCAGGTATTGCCAGGTCAGCAGACAATAGGGCAGTTGTTAAAAAAAGCAGGTTACCAAACCGCCTTTTTGGGCAAAGTTCACTTGGGCGGAAAAGTCTTCAGCAAATCCACCGGTAAGCCAAAGTTGAGTATGAAAGATGGTTTTCAGGACTTTGACTTTTCCAGGAAAGTGGAAAATTCTCCTGCTTCTCTCGGCTTCGATTATTCATATGAATTGCCACAGGGGATTCAGGGGTCTCCTTACATTGCTCTAGAAAATGGTATGCTTGTGGGTGATGAGTTAAATCTTCGTGAGTGGAAAATAGGAAGGTATGGGAATTCTGTAATTGAAGCAGATGGATTTGGGGCACCTGATTGGGATTCTTCAAATGTTGGTCCTGTATTAACTGAAAAGGCAATTTCCTTTATTAGTAAGCATTTTGCCAGAAATCAGGCTAATGGTATCCGGGAACCTTTTTTTATGCATTATTGCAGCCAGTCTTGCCATGTACCACACACTCCTCCCGAACAGCTGGATGGGGAGAAAGTTAAGGGGGTTTCTCCCGATGCACACCTCGATATGATTGTGGAAGCCGATGTTACACTTGGTAAAATCATTAACAGATTAAAAAGTGCGGGTGAGTTTGAAAACACCTTAATCATTTTTACCAGTGACAACGGGGGTCTTTCCCGAGTTTCTTCCGGGAGATACCGAAGCGATCATAATTCCAATGAAGGCTTTCGAGGAAGTAAGGCTCAAGTCTATGAGGGAGGTCACCGGGTTCCTTTCATTGCCCGTTGGGGAAATGGTAACAAAAACTCTCCAATTCCTGCTGGAAGTCAGTCGGACGCATTAATCGGGCTGCAGGATATTTATGCGACGTTTGCGGAACTTATAAAACAACCAATGGGTTTCAGAGATGGATTAGACAGTCAATCTTTCCTTGGGTCTCTTGTAGGAGAGAAAATTGTTCCGGGACGGACTTCTCTTTTGATTCAGGCAAACAATGGGAAAAGCCATGGTCAACAATCCAAAAAATCTGTGCGGGAACGTAATTGGAAATTAATTACTACGAAGGAATTAAACCCCATCGAATTATACGATCTATCAGACGATCCCATGGAAAGTAAAAACCGAATTAACGAGGGTGCTCAAACAAATCGTGTAAAACGGATGGTATCTGAGCTAAGGCGAATAATGAAATCCTCAAGAAGTACCGAGCCATTTCTTATCGCGGAACAGGATAAGGGAGAATTAAACCCGCAGCCCCATTCTTCGGAGCTTCTAACGCCGCGGGCAAATTTGATTTGTAAAATAAATGCATCCAAAAATGCGAACGTTCAAAATTGGGGTAATAAATGGAAAATAGAGGGAACCAGCCCGCTGCGAATATCTTTGATTCCTAGGAGGGGCAGTAAATGGGATATTTCAGGCTTCAAACTTGTAGGAATCTCCCTACAGAATTGGGGGCCTGGAATTACTACGATTAAAGGCAGGATGAATAATGGCAACTTGACCAGTTGGTCCAATCATGCGGTTGGCTTTGGGGTGGCTCCCAGTTGGGAGAAGGTAACATTCGGCTTTCCATTCCCTATGATTGAGAGCCAATATAAAGGCTCGAATCTTTTTCAGGAACAACTTGCGAAGCCGAATGGGCATCGAGTGCATTGGAGAAAATTCTATCCACAAGATGTGCGGGAAATTATACTGGACCTAACATCATCATCTGGAAAAATTAGTGCTCTGTTAAATGCTCCCATTCTTGCCTGGTCCAATGACCCCAAATTATCCCAAGTACTAGAATCATTTCCTTATCTCGATGAACTCGGCCAAGTAAGGGCAGTCCAATGGCCTGGTAAAGCAACTAGTTTAAAACATGGTCGTATTACGATGCAGAACCAATTCAACCAGGCGGTCAAAGAAGCAGAACAAAGAAAACTCAGTAAATTCGGAGGTTGGCTGGAGGGTCCAAAGCTTCAGGCAACTGGGCGTTTTCGTACCCAAAAAGTTGATGATCAATGGTGGTTGATTGATCCCGAAGGTTATCTGTTTTTTTCGGTGGGAACCTGCCTGACCGGATGGAAAGCAGAAACCTTGGTTGATAAGAAGAGAATTAATAATCGTTTTTTTACTTATCTGCCCGGAGAGAATGATTATTTACGATGGGAGGGTATACGGAAATTGGGGGGAAAAACATATATCAATTTCCCCGCAATTAATTATCGAAGATATTTTGGTAAGAGTTGGGAAAAAACAGTCAAGCAGGGTACGCACAATAGAATGCGGTCATGGGGGGTAAATACTTTGGGGTGTTGGTCAGATGATGCTTTGCAGAAAGATGGAAAAACACCTTATTCATTGATCTCCTCTATCTGGTGGCAGCAACATGGTCATCGTAAATTCCCGTCCCCATTTCGAAAAAACTTTCAAGAAGATTTGGAAAAGAGCCTAAGAAAATTGTCTTGGGCCAAAGGTGATCCTTTTTGTATGGGGATATTTATTGGTAATGAATTGGAATGGCCAGACCGGATTGGAGAAACGATTCGAAAATTACCTGACGATAATCCAACCAAAAAATGGGCGATTACAGAATTAAAAAAGCTGGGGAAACCAACGGATCCTCTTCGAAGTAAAGATCTTGACAGCTTGTATTTGCCTTTTGCCAGGACTTTTTTTGAAAAGTGCAAAGCTGCGATTGATAAAGTTTTACCAGGAACTCTTTATTTAGGTTGTCGAACCCATAGGGGGCCCAATGTCTTAGGAGAGGCTGCCCTGGGATCCGTTGATATATTTTCCGTAAATGTATATGATTCAAGGGTTCGGTCTTGGCAGCTTCCCCCAGGCTTGGATATCCCCATCCTTGCAAGTGAGTTTCATTTTGGTGCCGTTGATCGAGGGGTTCCAAGTCCAGGGCTTTCTGGTTCTTGGAATCAACGACAAAGAGGGTATTCTTTCGCTCATTATTTGGCATCTGCACTGGCTGATCGACGTTTTGTTGGAGTGCATTGGTTTCAATGGCTTGACCAGTCGGCATCAGGTAGAAATGATCGCGAGAACCACCAATGTGGTTTTATTGATGTTGCTGGTCGTGCGTATCCAGAATTTACTGAGATTGTTTCCCGAAGCACCCAAAAAATGTATCAAGCCAGATACCAGAAAACTTTGTCCACCGAACAAATTCTTGCTGATTTAATTGATTAAATCATTGGTGTAGGCAGTAAGGGCAATATTCATATTCTTTATCATTAAAGAAATCAGATGTATTCAAATATTTTACTCTGGATCATTCTAGCAGCCTTTTTTAATACGCTTTCTGCCAAGCAACTTAATATCGTTTTCTTACTTGCTGACGACATGAACCGCGATTCCTGGGGAACCTACGGCAACCAAGATTGTAAAACACCAAATATTGATCGTCTCGCAAAAGGTGGCACCCGCTTTGAACGTGCATATTGTTCTGTAGCCATGTGTGGCCCTTTTCGACAAGAGTTATACAGCGGGCGTTCTCCTTGGCGTACAGACACATTACCCAACCATTCCAAATCTGTGGTGGGTACAAAAAGCATTGTTCATTACCTTAAGCCTCTTGATTATCGAGTTGGCTTGCTTGGTAAATCTCATGTTGGCCCGAAGGAATGCTATCCATTTGAAATACTTGGAGGTGTGAGCAAAAGTGATGATGCCAATCCAGAAATTCTTCGTAGATCCATCACTTTCTTCGATGACTGTAAAAAGAAGCAGGAGCCATTTTGCTTGTTTGTTGCTTCCCATGATTCACATGCACCATTTACTACCGGTGATCCCTCTCGGTATGACCATAATAAGATCTCTGTTCCTTCCTATTGGATAGACACTCCTGAGCTGCGAAAGGAGATGGTTAAATATTATGCTGAAGTAAGCAATTTTGATTACTTGGTAGGCATGATGAGAAAGGAGCTGGAGAGAAGAAACCTCTGGGATACTACTATTTTCATCGTCTGTAGTGAGCAAGGAAGCCAACTTCCTTTTGCTAAATGGACGTGTTACGACAATGGACTTCGGACGGGACTTGTTATGCATTGGCCTGGTCTATCAGAACCCGGCACAAGCATTAAGCAATTGGTCTCCATTGCTGATATCACTCCAACTCTGGTTAAAGGATTAGGCGGGAATTTAATGAAGGGTGCTTGCGATGGGAAAAGTTTTTTATCTCTGCTAAAAGGTAGCAAGAAACCCATCCGGAAATATGTTTATGGAGCCTTTACCAATTGTCGAATTCTGGACAATAAAGATCGCATTTACCCCATACGCTCGATTCGAAATAAGAGATATTCTTTGATCTATAATCCCAACTATTCATCCAAGACATCTAATATAACTCTCAGCCAAGCCCTTCATCTATTGTATAACCCGAAGGTAACGCCTAAGCAATTTACACCTGCTGGTTCCTGGGTGGCTAAAAAAAGTAATGACATAAAGGACAAGATGTTGGTGCAAAAATTGAATCATCGCCCCGAGTATGAATTTTATGACCTTTTAAAAGACCCGGGTGAACTGAAGAATTTAGTAACGGATAAACATTATAAGGAAGCTTTTGATTTACTGAAAAAAGAACTACATACAAAACTTAGTGAATATGGTGATGCTGACCCGATTGCTACAGAAAGGGATTACCTTGCTAGAATGGGGAAATAGGCCTTCGTTATCACCAAACATTCTAATAAGAGTATTCGATTGTTCTTATGTATTTTAAAGAAAGACTGTTTAAGGCTTTTACTGGTTGGCAATTTAATAGCCTGCCGGTTTGAAAGGCCTTTATCTCTGATACTGTAACTAGATAATTAACTTTAAATTATGAATTCTCTAACGACCAAAATCTTAAGACTTTTTTTATTATGGCATATGACACTCAGCTTGATGGTGGGTAAATCGACCAACGATTTGCCAAATATGATTGTAATCATGTGCGATGACCTGGGCTATGCGGATGTTGGGTTTAATGGGTGCAAAGACATTCCCACTCCAAATATAGACTCCATTGCTCAAAATGGTGTAAAATGTACAAGCGGATATGTCGCATATCCCGTTTGTGGACCTTCTCGTGCAGGTTTTATTACTGCTCGATATCCCCAAAGATTTGGATTTGAGAGAAACCCTCAGTACAGGCCATTCGATCCTGATATGGGCTTAACCCGAGAGGAAAAAACCATTGCTGAACTACTTAGGCCCGTTGGGTACCAATCTGGAATTATCGGCAAATGGCATCTTGGAGCACATATTCCTTCAAGTCATCCTATGAAACGTGGTTTTGATGAGTTTTATGGACACTTAGGCGGGGGGCATACTTATTTCCCGGAAAAACTTACCATTCAAAGAAGCCAGGATGCAGAGGATGAACCTCAAAGCTATATTAGTTGGTTACTGAAAGGATATGAACCCGTGCCTCCGAGAAAATACCTAACCGATGATTTTTCTGATGAAGCAGTTTCTTTTGTCGATCGGAATAGGGATTGGCCCTTTTTTCTATTCCTTTCTTATAACGCTCCGCATGGACCTCTGGAGGCAACTCCCAAATACCTAAATCGATTTTCTCATTTGCCAGAAGGTAAGCGTAAAACATATGCCGCTATGGTGAGTGCAGTTGATGATGGGGTGGGGCGATTGCTTGAAAAAGTGCGAGAACATGGATTAGAAGAAAAAACCATGATTGCTTTTCTATCGGACAATGGCGGTCCTAGCTCCAAAAATGGATCAAGCAATGCCCCCCTTCGTGGGAACAAGAGCGACATCTGGGAAGGTGGGTTTCGGGTTCCTTTTGCCATTCAATGGAAAGATCGGTTGCCCGCAGGATTAGTTTTCGAGCATCCAGTATCTGCCCTGGATCTAGGGGCAACGATTGTTGCACACTCAGGAGCCGAAGTACCCAAGAATAAACCTCTGGATGGAGTGAATCTTATACCCTATTTGAAAGGCCAAAAGAAAACATCTCCCCATGAAGCGATCTACCTTAGAAAATTTGATCAAAATCGTTTTGCAGTTCGCCATGGCAATGAAAAGGTAGTGATACCTTGGAAGGGAGCAGACCCTTTGCTGTTTGATCTAAGCACAGATATTTCTGAGACCAATAATTTGGCGGTGGAAAGGCCGGAGCGGGTTAGGAAACTCGAGAAATTGCGCAAGTCATGGAATAAAGAATTAATTGACCCTACATTTGAAGGATTGATGCTTCGAAAGCTCCGAAAAGATTCAAAAAGCAAAAAAAGATGAGTCATGAGCTTAAAGCCGTCGTCTTTGATATGGACGGCGTGGTTATCGATAGTGAGTTTACTCATTACTCTGCAATTTGTGAAGCCATGGGCGAAGAGGCGACTGCTACCTTTGAGCAATTTTTGGAGCATTGCACGGGAAGGGACGAGGTCTATGCAATGAGCAGGATGGCCGAACTCTCCGCGATGAATATTGCCCCCGATGACTTGCCTAAGTGGGGAGAGAGAAAAGGAAAAGCTTACGCCAGGCTAGTGGGCGAGCAGGCTCGCCCCATTCCCGGTTCGGTGGAACTTGTCCTTTCGGTGGCCAAGGAATTGCCAGTGGGGCTTGCCACTGGTTCTAGGCGCCATGATGTGGAATCTGCTCTGCCTGTACTCTCTGGCGGGGTATTAAATGGCGTATTTTCTTCAATTGTTACCTCGAGTGAAGTGGAGGCACCCAAGCCTCATCCACAGACTTATGAGGATGTGGTGAAGCAATTTAATGTTAAGCCAATGGAATGCTGGGCAATTGAGGATTCACCCAACGGGATTACCTCTGCAAAGGCCGCAGGCTTACGAGTAATCGGGGTATTGGGAACAAACCAAGAAGAGGATTTACTGAGGGTAGGGGCAGAACGATTGGTAACGGATCTTAGCGAACTTTCCTTACCCATACTCAGGCGATGGTTTATCGAGGAATCTGGTTCGGCCTCAATTTAGAAATTGTGGTTTTATTTCTTTTTGGACTCGTCTTTGAGAAATGATTTTAGATAAAGGAATGTTATTTAAATGATTCGTAAAGCACTCGCAGTCCTTAGCTTAGTAGCCGTATTTTCTTCGGCGAGTCTGCCTTTGGCAGTTCTGCAGGTTGGGATTTGGGCTAATATGTTTGGTGAATTTTATGGTGAAACCGGTTCGATCGTCGAATCTATGGAATGGACTTTTGATGGTGAAAACCGATGTGATGGGTGTGAATTGGTGAGTTCCCTGAATGGCAAGAAAAGTGAAGTTATGGCATGCACGCTCTTGTTGGTTAAGGAGGCCAAAGCAATTCCTTGTGATGTAAAAAGATCAAACATTTATGGGCTTCCCGAAAATATTTTTGTTGTTAGTGGACAATTTCCCGTGGAATCCTGGGTGCAGGAGGTAGCTTCACCTCCTCCCAAAAATTTGGTTTAAACAGCCTTCGTAAGTTTGGCTTCTTTTTTAACAGCCAAACTACTTTTTATTTATCCGTCTCTATAATGGCGGTGTATTCTTTTGTTTTATTCCAAATTTAGTACTTATTATGAAATTCTTTAAATCTCTTTTTCTTAGTCTCTTTCTTTCTTCCTCTTTTCTTTTCGCCCACGAAGGTCCATGGACAGCTGCCCGCCCGGATGGTCATGCACCTATATCCGTTATGGGTGATCATATGCACGCGATGGGGGAGTGGATGTTCTCCTACCGCTACATGACCATGGATATGAAGGGCTTGTTGAAAGGATCCAATGAAGTTTCAGCAGATTCGCAATTAGGAATGATGCCTTCTCAATTCATGATGGTGCCAACAGAGATGACTATGGACATGCATATGTTTGGTGCTATGCATGCGATTTCAGATCAATGGACCTTGATGTGCATGCTCAATTATTTGGATAATGAAATGACGATGATTAATCGGATGGATGAAACTTCCAAGATGGAGACTTCAGGAATTAGTGATCTAAAGCTAGCCGGTCTCTATGATCTTGCCCGTTGGGAAGATGGTAGGCGAGCTCACTTAAGTTTAGGGCTCAGTGCACCCACTGGATCCATCGATGAGAAGTCTGGAGGAAATACTGTTGGGTATGGCATGCAATTAGGTTCAGGTACCTGGGACTTTCATCCAGCCATCACTTACTTAGGTCAGACCGAAAATTATTCCTATGGTGCTCAGTTGGGAGGAATTCTACGAATCGGGGATAATGATCAGGGGTATACCCTGGGTAACCGTGTTGAGGCAACTTTGTGGGGAGCCCGTAAATTAACCGACTCATTGAGTGCTTCAATAAAGATTGATCATACCTGCGAAGAAGAAGTGGACGGTGAACACAATGGCTTAAAGCTTAGGAAGGGTATGAGTCCATCCAATCATCCAGATCATCAGGGGCGCGATCTTACCTCGCTTGGTTTGGGATTAAATTACTACTTCCAGTCTGGTGCACTTCAAGGACACCGGGTTGCCGCGGAGTGGGAAACCCCATTGGATCAGAAAGTAAATGGCGTTCAGCTCGAGCTTGATTCTACCTGGACGGTTGGTTGGCAATACGCTTGGTAAAGTTTTACATTCTAAGACTTGATCGATGCCTTCAGATTATTCAGAAATGAATACCTATGGTAAATCGATCCATTACTTGGCTCTTGTGCCCCCTTTTGCTTTGGGCACAAGAGCCAACTGAATTATCCAAAGATGTTCTTTCTCCCCTTGTGGTTACCGCACAGGGTGGGTTTCCTGAGCCGCTGGGTAAATCGGTCTGGTCTTTAACTCAATTAAAGACAGATGACCTTCTAGTATTGTCCCGGTCGATGCCAGAGGCGATGACGGGGATGCCCTCTGTAATGGTTCAAAAAACCGCCCTCGGGCAATCATCTCCTTACATTCGTGGACTGACTGGTTATCACAATGTTTTGCTGGTGGATGGCATAAGGCTTAATCATTCTGCGATGAGATCGGGCCCCAATCAATATTGGAGCACGGTCGAGCTTTATGGCACAAACCATATCGAAGCTTTGCGAGGTTCTTACGGCACACTTTATGGTGCCGATGCAGTGGGTGGTGTGGTTAATGTTTTATCCGGTAAACCATCCTTTGGCTATGGTGGGAAGTATTCAACTGGAGAATTTTTTGGCCGACTATCCTCTGCTGAGCGTTCATGGACTGTGGGTATATTTGGTGAGGTTACTTCAGGTGATTGGTTTGTCGAAGTTTCGCATACGGAGCGTTCATTTGGAGATCTTGAGGGAGGAAGCGATATCGGTAGGCAGCCTAATACAGGGTACGATATGAGTGGGACTCAGGCTCGTTTGGCCCGCGAAATCTCGAATAATGCCCACTGGGTATTTGGATTCCAGAGAGCTTTCATGGATGATGTGCCAAGAACCCATAAAACAATGGATGGCCTGAGCTGGGAAGGGTTGTCTGTAGGGAAGGAACTTTGGAGGCAACTCGACCAGGACAGAGAACTTTATTACGGTAGGTTCGAATGGGATGACACAGGCGGTTGGGTAGATGCAGGCCAGATTACCCTTAGCTTACACCAACATGGCCAGGAGCGAAACCGTAGGAAGTCTTCTGCTGGAGATTTAATTGATGACCGCCAGGGCTTTGAACTGGATGACATTGGATTTACCGCCCGCTTCGAAAGTGATGAAATGCATTGGGGTAAGGTTTCTTATGGCTTGGAGTTTCATTTTGAAGGGCTTTCTTCTTTTGGTTCTGATTTTAACAATACCTCCATGGTTAACAGGTCTTACACTCAGGGCCCGTTGGCCGCAGATGCATCGTATAATCGTTATGCCTCCTATCTTCAGTACGCCTACGAGCACGAGTCTGGTTGGAAAGTACAACCTGGTATTCGCTACTCTTCAGTACATGCTGATCTAAAAGAGTTTTACACCAAAAATAATGATTTTAGTACCCAGTCGGCTCCTCATTCTAAAACCTACGAAGAGGTCATTGGTAGCGTAAGGGTTAGGAAGAACCTCAATGAACAACTGTCTGTTTTTGGAGGCTTGTCACAAGGGTTTAGGCCTCCCAGCCTATATGACCTAACATCGACTGACGAAACAAGTATTATTGAGGAACCTAACCTTAATTTGAAATCCGAGGATTTTATCCAGTTTGAAGTAGGGGCCAGGCATAATGCAGGGCCTCTTTCGTTGTCTGCATCTTATTATCATACCTGGATAAGGGATATGATTGTACGTTCACCCTATTTAGATGCCGCGAGTGGTAAGACCAAGTCGGTCAAATCCAATGGGGATGGGTATATTCATGGGCTTGAATTAGAACTGGGATATGAATGGTCGGAAGCCTGGAGTTCGAAACTGTCATTTTCTTGGATGGATGGAGAAGTGCAGCAACTTCTTGATGATAATCTTACGGGCACAGTCACCATTGAAGGGAGAAACTTTTTACCCGTTGATCGTGCGACTACCCGCTTGATGCCGATTCAGGCACACCTAACTACTCGATATCAGGCAGTCTCCTCACCTTGGATGGGAGAGTTATCCTTACTCGCTGTAGGTAAAGCTGACGATCTTTCACTCAAGGATGAAACTGATAATAGTCGGATCCCTGAGTATGGTACACCCGCCTATCTTCTTTTGGGAATGCGTGGAAGTTATGCTTGGGACGATTACTCAAAACTGACTTTGGCAGTCGAAAACCTCAGCGATATCGACTACCGTGTTCATGGGTCAGGGGTAAATGGGGCGGGTCGAAACTTTATTCTGTCCTTGAGCCGAAAATTTTAATTTTCTGTAGAATCAAATTTAAACCACATGGTTGAGTGCATGTACGACATTGAGGGAATCGTTTCCGATCCGCTCCATCTCGTTGAGAATATCAATATAAATCATTTCGGCTTTTAGATTCTCAGTTTCTTTCATCCGTCGAACTGCATTTTTACGTAAGGATTTTCGGGAGGCATCGATCCTGTCTTCTATTGCTTCGGCCTTTTTAATGTCAGGCATACCCGAACCTTCTCCCAGATGAGACTGATAGAGTTCCATAAAGTCTAGAATTTGCTCAGAGAAAATTTTAATCTCCCGCTGGGTCTCTTCAGGAAGTGTTCTATTTTTTCTGTACTTTCTGTGAGCTAATTGTACGAGGCGGTAACAACAATCACCAATATCTTCCAATTCCGCCGCAACACGGAGAAGGGACGCGACACGTAATGCTCGTTCTCCTGCTAGGCTCTCGGTTGTACAGTGGATTAAGGTTTGAGTAACCTCAAAAGCTAGTTCGTCGCATTTGTCCTCCAGTTCCTTGAGTTCACGGATCAGTGCTCCTTTGTCTTCTTCGGGATTTTCGAACACTTCAACAAAGCCTTCAAACATATACCTTGTAATGGCTGCCAACCGATTTACTTCTCCTTCAACGAGTGCAAGATTAAGTTCCCCGGTCTTTGGTAAAACTCCTGAACCTTCGTAGTGTAATGAAGCCAAACTCCCCGGTTTTGGAGCTTTCCCATCTTTGGTTTTTGGCTGAACTATTCTTTCTACTAACCTTCCCAGGTGAGGTGTGAACCCAATTAAGAGTGCAATATTAGTGAGGTTGAAGAGGGTATGAAAAAGCGAAAGGTGGAGCGGGATATTTCGATCCACGATGGCCTTCTTTGCACCAGCCAAATCTTGAGCACTGGGTTCTCCGGCAAACCCATTGTTCCCCAAGTATACAATCGCTTCTTCTCGGCTCACATCCTCGGTATAAATGGCTCCGGGCATAATATTATCTAGCATACCAATAAAAGGGTAGAAGAGCAGAAGCATCCAGCAGACTCCTGCGATATTAAAAATAAAGTGTGCCCTGGCAGCTCGCTTTGCATTGAGGTTGGCCCCAATGGAGGCAAGCCAGGCGGTAACAGTGGTACCAATATTTTCTCCGAGCACAATAGCAGCAGCGATCTCAAAATTGATCCATCCGTTGATTGCAACAATGATCGTGATACCCATGGCTGCGGATGAAGACTGTACCAGAATGGTAAGGAACACCCCGATCACCAGAAAGATAATGACCGAACCAAATCCAAAACTGTTTAAATGCTCGATCATTCCCTGAATGTCGGCAACCAATGCCTGGTCTCCTGGGTCAGCACTCTTGAGCAGGCTCTTCACATCAGGTACGGCATTTTTTAATTCGCTTAGCCCAAAAAACAGGAGTCCAAAGCCTACGAGAAATTCCCCAGTGTGTTTAAACTTTGGCTTGCTCATAAATACAAGGGGCAATCCAATTCCAATGATGGGAAGTGCAATTTTAGATAGGCTAAACTTTCCAATTGTAGCAATGATCCACCCAGTCAGAGTTGTGCCTAAGTTTGCACCCATTATTACTCCGATAGATTCCATCAAAGTTAACAGCTGTGCATTAACGAAGCTTACAACCATTACGGTAGTTGCAGATGAAGACTGTACCAAGCAGGTTACCAGTAGCCCAGTGAATAGTCCAAAGAACCGATTTTGAGTCATGGTAGCCATAATTCGACGCATGCCCTCACCGGCAACTTTTTGGATGCCTTCGCTCATCACCCTCATACCAAACAAAAAGATGCCTAATCCCCCGAGGATATAGAGCAGGCGAACGATGAATTCCCAAGTGGTTACATTTCCCATGATATTGATCCGTTAGTAATTAAATTTTTGATCTACAGGTAATTTTTAGTGAGGATTGGATCTATCAGAAAAGGAACTGCATGCGGGCACGGAAACCGCCAACTTCTTCGTCTGCTTGGCCTGGTTCCATGAGTTCGTTCATTTCATAGCCAAGCATGAATTTTAGATCATGACCATTGATGAGGTAGTTGACCCCGATATAATGCTGTTCGAATTCATTCACCCCTGAATTCGATACATTCGCCCTGCGAATAATTTCTTTCGCACTCACCAAGCCATTGGCTCCTTTTCCTTGGACACTAGAATAGCGGTAGACGAGTTCCCAGTCTCCCTCATCCCCACGGTCAATGGTGTAGCAACCCTGGATGGAGTAACCTTCGTGGTCGTGATCGCCCCCGGCGGTGTCCGCGGTTCCGTTCATATACTCCGCCTCCAATTCGAAGGGACCTTTGCTAATCCGGGTGAAAAGATTCCAGGCGTTTGTGGAATCGTAGCCTAAACTCACATTGGAGTCGTCATTTTGTTGGATTCCAGCTTCCACTCCAAAGAGGTAACTCAAATCGTCTACTTCATTTTCAAAACTAATTCTCCCAAAGTAGGAAAATTCGTTGGAGTCATATCCATAGTATCCATCATTTAATCCAGAATCTTTTGAATTGTGGTTTTGTCCGGAATTTACAACAGCAGCAGAGGCTGAAAGACCGGATTCTCCTAGACTTCCGCTGGCAAATAAGCCGGTATGTCTTGCGTTAAATTTGAGAGTCTCTGCGAACTGTCTATTTACAGCGGATCTTTCAATCGTCTTCATTTTTGCCGAGGAAGTAGTCTCTTCCAAACCAAAGGGAACTTTCTTTTGTCCCACATCCAATCGGTAACCTTTTTCTGATTTATACCAGATGGATGCCCCTTCGATAAATACTTGATCCGCTTTGCCGTCCCCTTCGGTATTTGGGGAAGCCGCAAAGTCCAGAACGATATCTCCTCCCCAATTTTCACCCATCTTGGCATGACCACCAAGAAAGAGCCGCCGAAAATAAAAGTGATTACGGTCTTCTGTGGTACTGTCCGATTCCAATCCATCCCACTGCCCTTGAATACGCCCTGAATATTTAAGTTCAGTAATTTTCTTACTCTTGGGCTTTACTTGGATGTCTTCGCCCTCAAGAAAGCTGGCGGATAAAAGAACAACGAGGCAAGGGATTAATTTTTTCATTGCTGGCTATCATAACACCCGATCGTTACACCCCTGGGTCGTAATTGTTACAATTGTGTTACAATAGTGCTTGAGTCTTTGTTAGTAACTCATGGCTTAAGACTTAGTGAAGCAGGGCTAAGTTACAAAGGGGTGGGGAGGCGAAATGAAAACGATGCTCCTTTATTTGGCAAACTGCTAGCGGAAATCTCACCCCCATGAGCTTCAACCACTTCTCGGGCTATACTTAGTCCCAATCCAGTACCCCCGCGTTCCCTTGATCGCCCTTTATCCACTCGGTAAAAGCGTTCGAACAGCCTGCTCAATTCCTTTTCTGGAATCCCTTTACCATTATCCTCTATCGAGCATACGAGAAAAGATTCAACCTTCTCTTTGTGGGCACGTATCTTGATCGAGGTCGCATCTTCAGCATGCAAAACTGCATTTTCAATCAGGTTTTCGATTAGACTGACTAATTTTTCGGCATCCCCATTTATGATCAATTCGTTTTCCTGAATGTCTAAAGTTAAGGTTACATTTTGGTCTTTTCGGAAAGAGCTTAGGTTTTCAGTAGCGGATCGAATTAATGCATGAAAATCGAGTTTTCTGAGTTTGAGAGAGGGAGTAGATCTTTCCAGTTTTGCTAGGTCGAGTAAGTCCTCCACCAACGCATCAAGGCGACGGGAATTCTTTTGAATTTTGCTGAGAAAGTCTTTTTTACGTTTCTCATTGAGGTCGTCATAATCCTCGATGAGTGAATCAGAGAATCCCTTGATTATCGAGACTGGTGTTCGTAATTCGTGAGAAACATTAGCAACAAAGTCCCTGCGTGTTAGTTCCTCTTTGTTTTTTGGTTCTCTTGGTTGCGGGCGGGCAGTTGGCCAGCTTCTCTTACCTCGTGACCTGCCAAGTTTCCATGCAAGCAAGATGCTCACGACCCATGCGACTGTAAGAATTGCGATTAGACCGATGAATAACTGGCTCATGGCAAGGGGGAGGGCTGTTCAATGAGCCGGTACCCAACCCCACGAATGGTTTCAATTTCAAGGCCAGAATGGTCGATTTTCTTGCGTACCCTTCGGATATGAACATCAACAGTGCGGGTTTCCACCTCGGTATCAAACTTCCATACACCGAGAAGTAAATTATCCCTGGTTTGTACCCGTCCTTTTCGTTTGAGAAAATATTGCAACAACTTGAACTCCGTCAGAGTGAAGTCAATTTTTTGACCGCTTAAAGAGATACTATGGTCCTCCTCATCGAGAACTAATTTGCCTGAGATGATACGGGTGCTGGAATCTTCTCCCTTTTCAGAAACTCTTTTGAGAATGGAGTGGATCCGTAAGGTGAGTTCTTGGATATCGAAGGGTTTTCCAAGGTAATCATCGGCCCCTTGTTCCAATCCTTTGATTCTATGTTCCACTCCCGATTTCGCAGTTAACATAATCACGGGCACTTTTTGGAGAAGGTTATCGACACGGATCATGCGTAGCAGTTGAAGACCGTCCAGATCGGGCATCATCACATCAAGAATGATGAGCTCAGGCATGAAGTCTCTTGCCTTTCCCAAAGCTTCGAATGGGTTGTTGGAAAACTTTACCTCAAACCCGGCTTTGCCCAACTGGTAATGAAGGAGATCGGTGAGATCTTCTTCATCGTCGACTACAAATATACGAATGCGGGCGGACATAGTAAATCCCGCGATTTGACGGTGCCCGGGCGTTCATGGCAAGATTGATTTCTCCGCAGCTTGAATTGTCAGACTTGGCAGGCTAGGCCTGCTAAGAAATTTTTAGGTTTATTCTAACTCCTTACGCAGGGCGGATTTCTTAAATTCGGGAGCATGCCGGACATCCCGACTGGTGGCCATAAATACGGTTTCCTTGGAGATATTTACCGCATGGTCGCAGACTCTCTCCAGGGATTTGGAAATAAAAAGTACTTCGAAAACCGAGGACGAAGTCGTGGGATCCTGTTCCACCAGAGACTGGCAGAATTGGTTGTTTTCTTTGTGTAATTGATCGACCTCGAGATCACGCGTCCAAATTGCCTTGGCCTTTTCCTCATCATATTCCACGAAGATGGAGAGTGCATCTTGAATCATTTCCCTGGCAATTTCTCCCATTTTGGGAATTTGATGAAAGTCCGGAGTGGCAGTCTTGCGGGAGCGCCGGGCAATTGCCTTGGCTTCATCGCCGATACGTTCGACCTCGTGGCTGATCTTGATAATGGATACAAGTAGGCGCAAATCAGAGGCAACCGGGGCATGGGTGGAAAGACAAGAGGTCACCTCTTCGCTCAGTTCGTTTTCCAAGTCATCAATCTCCTCGTCTTTTACCCGTACGGCCTTGGCGAGTACTGAGTCTCCTTCGAGCAGGGCTTTGATTGCCCCCTGCAAGGAGTCGTTGGCTAGTTGGCCCATCAGCAGGAGCTTAGACCTTAGGTTTTCCAGGTTGTGTTCGAATTGTGTGGTCATGGGCAGGAGGGCTTTATCCGAATTTTCCGGATATGTAATCTTCGGTTTGTTGCTTGCTTGGATTTAAAAAGATTTTTTTGGTCTGATCGCATTCAATCAATTTTCCGAGGTAGAAAAAGGCGGTGCGATCTGAAATCCGCCCGGCTTGTTGCATGTTGTGGGTGACCACGACAATGGTGTATTCATCTTTTAAACCGAGGATCAATTCTTCCACCCGCCCCGTAGCCACAGGATCAAGGGCTGAGCATGGTTCGTCCATAAGTATAATTTCTGGTTCCACTGCCAGTGTTCGGGCGATGCAAAGCCTTTGCTGCTGTCCGCCTGATAGTCCGTATGCATTTTCATTGAGGCGATCTTTTACCTCTTCCCAAAGTGCAGCTTTTCGGAGAGATTCCTCGACTTTTTCATCAATAGTACGCTTTGATTTTACTCCCTGGATTTGAAGGCCATAAGCAACATTTTGATAAATCGACTTGGGGAATGGGTTTGATTTTTGGAAGACCATGCCGACTTTCTTGCGCAGTTCGATTACATCCACACTCTTATCATGCAGGTCAACTCCATGTATCTCAATCGACCCTTTCCCAATACGGGCTCCATCGACTAGGTCATTCATGCGGTTAAGGCAGCGCAAAAGGGTACTTTTTCCACATCCTGAAGGGCCAATAAAAGCCATTATCTCTTTGGGGAAAATATCGAGCGTAACATTATGGATTACCTGGTTATTTCCGTAGAGGAAATCGAGCTCCTTTATACGGATTGCCGGTTCTCTATACTCCTCTGTGTTTTCTAATGAAGAATTTTCGGGGTTTGCGGTGGGTGCTTCTTGCATGGCTTTAAATGTGTAGATGATTTACCAACGGTATTTCTTTCGAAGTCGGTTACGGAGCATGATGGACAGGCTGGCTATTCCAACGACCAGAAGGAGAAAAATAAAAGCGGTGCCATATTGCATGTCGGCGGTGTATTCATTTTGGGGAATTTTAGCGCTGACAACATAGATGTGGTAGGGGAGAGCCATTACTCCCTGAAAGAAAAAGTCGGTCCAATGCTCGAGTCCTTCCCAGGGAAGCTCCGATCTTTTTGCATAGGCCGCGGTAAACATGATTGGTGCGGTTTCTCCAGCTGCACGCGCCACTCCCAAAATAGAGGAAGTAAGAATTCCAGGCATCGCAAAGGGCAGCACGCTGGTCTTGATCATCGTCCACTTGGTTGCTCCAAGTGCCAGCGAGCTTTCCCGGAAGCCCTGGGGGATAGACCGTAAGGCTTCCTCGCTTGCGGTGATAACAATCGGGAGAACCATGAAGGCAAGGGTGAACCATCCAGCTAGCAAAGAAACATTCCAATCCAAAAAGATGACAAATAAACCAAAACCAAAAAGACCAAAAATGATAGAAGGAACTCCGGCAAGGTTAAGAATGGCCAGTCTTACCATGGAAAGAAATTTTCCTGATTTTCCATACTCTGCAAGAAAGATCGCACAAAATACACCAAGGACGATTGAGATGGCCATTGCGCCCACCACAAGAAGTAAGGTTCCTACAATTGCCGGGAAAATACCACCTCCAGAATAGGCAAAGTCACGAGAAGGAAGAGCCACCGCCATGGCTTCTTTAAAAGGAGAAAGACACTGTTGTAAGTCATCCCAGTTAGACATGTTTTGATCCTCTTCTAAAAATGCCTGCCGTACGGATGAGTAGGCTACAAGTGCCTCAGCAAAGCGTCCAAATTCCTTGGGTCCTTCCTTCGAGTAGAAGTCATTAAAAGTAATGGTTACTTCTTCTCCAAATTCCCTCATCGCAAGGTTGTAAGTTTGAGGTGCTTGGGCTAAGAATTGATTATAGGCCAATTGAATTTGCTTAAGGTTCTCTTTGGTAAGGTTTTCGATTTTTGGATATTGCTGTGCACGAAACAACGTTACCTGATCGCTCAGTAATTGGAGTCTGCCTCTTTCTTTCTCAAAGTGTCCCAGCATGAATTGCGAAACCATTGGGAGTACTTCTTCCCGTTTGATTTCGAAGTCGCTAGCGGTGCTTTCAAGGTTAGTAACTAGCTCTGTCCAAAAGGAAAATTTATCGGATACTTTTCTCTGCTCTCTTTCAATAAAACGAGCTTCGGCTAAAACCAATGACTGATCGGCCCACTCATTTTGAATGGCTTTGCTGGCCTCAAATAATTGGTTTCTTTTGTTGTTGTAATCGAAAGTCCCTTGGAATGTGTTCCATTTTTCGTACATTTTCTCATCTTTGAGGCGGTAGTAGTTGCTGGAACTAAGTTTGATCTCATCTTCACCTTCTCCAATAACATGGAGGGTTTGAGGGTGCTCGGTAAGAAATTCCCAGTTAATTAAACCTTCCCCCTCGAAGACTTTACCTGCACCCTTGGATAAAATATCCCAAAAGAGAAAGGCAGCGCAAAAGAGCACAAAGAATGTCATGCCACGCAGGAGGCCAAACACAAATGTTTCTTGAATGCGTTCGCGACTTAGTCGAGGTGTGAACGGATGTTTGGGTTCCTTTTGGGCACTCATCATTCTAATAGCTTGCTTTGTACCTACCCGCTATTGTTTGAGAGAGGAAATTTACAAGTAATGCGATGAGGAAGAGGGCAATGCCTACCATGAAAAGAGCACGGTAATGAATGCTGCCAAACTCAACTTCCCCCATTTCCTGAGCGATAATCCCAGTCATGGTATGAACAGGTTGAGCGAAAACGCCCAAACCAGAGGTGAAATCAGGTATGGCGATACGATTTCCTGCACAAAGCAGAACCACCATGGTTTCGCCAATTACCCGTCCAAACCCCAAGAGGATGGCAGAGATTATACCGGTAATTGCAGAGGGAAAGATTACCCGGGCACAAGTTTGCCAGCGTGTTGCACCCAGCGAGAGGGATGCATCTCGCAAAGCACGGGGCACATTATTGAGTGCATCTTCCGCGAGGGTAAAAATAGTTGGCACTGTCATTAATGCCAACAAGAACCCTGCAGTTAAAGAGTTCAACCGTTCGTCTGCAATAAGGCTGACCATCCCCCCAAGTACGGCGATCCCAAAAAAACCAATTAATACCGATGGAATGGCTGAAATAAATTCAATGCCCGGTTTGATGAATGTCTGCTCACGTGCGGTGGCAACCTGGTTTACATAAATGGCGGACCCCACACCAAAAGGAATAGCCAGAGCGAGGGCGATTAGACTGACCAAAAGCGATCCAGAAAGTAAAGGTAGGACTCCATACCAATCGTGTCTTGCACTATTGGTAACCCAGTCTTTACCCAAGAGGAATCCGCTGAATGCCCGATGGAGAGGGTAATCTTTGGTCGGGTCCCAAGTGGTTAGTCTTTCTTTGTAAAGTGGGACATTTATCAGGTATTCACTAAGGGCGTCTTTTGCTTTTTTAAAATCTGCCTCAGACTTGGAAAGTATAAAGGATGGCTTGTAATCAGAAAGAATGGTTGAAAATCGATTATCCTGCTTAGTTAAAATATCAGGGTATTGAGTGATGGCAGATTCCTGAATGATGCTGGTCAGGTTATTAATCTCACCAGTTTTGTGGGTACCTGATTCAGTTCCCACCATCGGGTTAATTCTTTTGGCTAAGTCTTCCCTTTTGTGCCGTATAAAATAATTTTGCCACCTGGCCAGTTCAGTATGCGAGAAAGATTGACGGTCATTTAACTCCTCAATGGATTCTGAAAAATCTTCTTCTGGTAAATCACTTGAAATTGCTTCTTTTTTGACATCGATAAGGTCGCTTTTGGTTAAAAGAAAGAGCTTAGTTTCTGCCGCCCACTTAACCATTTTCTTTTCGTATACGAGAAGAAATTCCTTGGTATTTTGAAATTCTCTGGTCAATTGTAATAATGCTTTAGTCTTCGCTTGAGCCTGTATTTTTTTGGTGGAATCATTGGCTATACCTTCCATGGATTCCACTTCCTGTGAAAGTATACTTTCGAGGTAGCGGTAAAGCAGAGTTTGGTCGTCATGCTGTTTGGTGACCACAGTGGCATACTCCATTCCTGACTTTCGGTACCTTTCGAGTGCATCGCGGTACTGTCCGAAAAATTCAACTCCTTCTTTGAAGAGGAAAAGAGTAATGAGCCCCAAAATGATGATTGAGGTAACTGCATTGCTGGCAAAAAATATTTTGATCCAGTGGTCTTTCCGTTGCGAGGAATTCATACAGGTATGATTACATGGGTGCCTGTAGAAACAGGTTCATATAGAAGCATGGATAAATCTTTAAATTGAGGTTCATGAAACAATGGAATGGATTTTACCATAATCGATTGTTTGTTATGTGACGGAATTGCGCCAATTCTGTAACAAAGGCATCTTTGAATCTTCATGAATCCTGATATCTGGGGAGTTCGATTGAAAAAGTGGTTCCTTTTCCCAATTTACTTTGAGCAAAGACCCGACCTCCATGCCCCTCGGCAACATGTTTTACAATGCTGAGTCCCAGTCCTGTTCCACCTTTCTCTCTTGATCGTCCCTTATCTACTACATAAAACCGTTCAAATATTCGTTCCAAGTCTTTTTGGGGGATGCCGTTTCCGTCATCCCGTACCGAGCAGATGATGGTTTTGTTATCCTTCGAAAGAGTAGTGGAAACCTCAACTATGGTAAAGCTACCAGCGTATTTAAAGGCATTATCAATCAAGTTGCCTATGGCTATTGCCATTTTAATGGCATCAAAAGGGAAGGCATCTTTTTCCTCAGCGAGTGAAAATTTTAACTTGGATGCATCTACATAAGGCTTTTCTTGGATGTATAAATCGATTCCCCGAATAACCTCACATAGTTTGTTATTAGTCGGTTGAAAGGCATCCACACTTCCCTCCAGTTCTGAAAGGCTGAGCAAATCATCTACAAGTGCCTGAAGCCGGAGGGAATTCTTATGAATTTTAGAAATGAAAGAGCTACGCCGGGCGGCTGGTAGAGTAGGGGATTCGACCAATGTTTCAGCAAACCCTTTAATCATGGTGACGGGAGTCCGAAGTTCATGCGATGCATTGGCCACAAAGTCTTTACGCAGGCGATCCGCCCGTTTTATTTCGGTGACTTCCCTAAATAATAAAAGGTAGACATCTTTTGATTCAGTGCGGATCGATGAAAGGAGGGCGATCGCAACTTCAAAGTCTTTGATTGTGCCGTTTTTACGAAATGTAAATTCGGCTTTACCAGAGGTTAATCCTCTTCCTGATTGATCAATTAAGTCTAGAATTTCGAAAGAATCAATAAAGGCCTCAAGCCGACGACCTTGCATCCTTTGTCCCAGAGAAAAGTTTTTCTGAGCAGTGGAGTTTACGAAGGTAATTATATGATCCCGATTTAAGATTATTGCCCCGTCTAGCATACCTCCAAGGGTTTCATTAAAAGTATGTGTGGAACGATCGCTCTCCCTTTCTAGGTTGGCAATACGGTTGGCATTTTCATCCATTGCCTTTTGGTAAAGCTTCAGTGGGAATCCTTTGCTGAGCAATAAGGGTTTTTCAAGGAGAAGTGAGTTGCCCTCACGAATTGATGTAGCAATATCGAGTAACAATTGACGGCCGTACCGATGTTGTACCCAAAAGTACAAAGTAAGTACTCCCAGGACAAGGGATGAAATTTCAATCATGACAGGTGAGGGTTGTTTGGGGATGATCAATCGATCACCAGCTTGTATCCAACGCCACGGACCGTTTTGATCATTTCTCCTTTATCACCGAGCTTACCCCGTAAACGGCCGACATGGTTATCAACTGTGCGGGTCTCAATGTCGGAGTCATAATTCCAAACATTAACCAGTAGGTTTTCCCGGCTCTGTACCCGACCGATCCTTTCCATCATTAAGTGTAATAACCTGAATTCGGTATGGGTAAGGTCGACCAATTCATCATGAATGAAAACTTCGTGGCTTTCCGGATCAAGAACAATGCCTCCGCCTTCGAGTTTCCCGGTCATCGCGAGTTTTTTCTTGAGCGTCCTTGCTAAAATTGCTTTGGCTCGGGCGACTAGCTCTCGGTTGTCGAAAGGCTTGGTCAGGTAATCATCTGCCCCTCTTTCAAACCCCTTCACCCTTTCATCTGCATCACTGCGGGCAGTAAGAAAAAGGATGGGTATGTCTTTTAACTGTGAGTCTACTTTGAGCATGCTGCAAAGGCGTAACCCATCCAATTCGGGCATCATCACATCAAGGATAATAAGGTCGGGTTGAAAGTCTCTTGCCCGCCCAATTGCTTCCAAAGGGTTTGAAAGGGAGTTTGTTGTGAACCCCTCTTTCTGAAGTTGAAATTCTATCAGTTCGCAAAGATCCGGTTCATCATCGATAACAAAGACTGAATACTGGTGGGAGGGGAAAGTGGATGATTCACTCATGGCATAAACTGGGGGAATAGGTGTTGATGCTTATACTCTACACCCTAAATGTAACAACTTTGCGCCAAGCATCGAAAAGTTGTGTTATTTTATAATTTTCTGAAATTTTGAATAAACGAGTCAAAAAACAGACTAAAATTGAATTCTCGATTTGTTGCGTTCTTGTTGCACGGATTTATTCAAATACGGGAAGCAGTAGCGTAGATTAAACTTGTTCATATCGGACAGTTTGTTTGTTTCAGTTACCCAATTAAAAAGCTGCATCTCCAATCGGGATGCAGTTTTTTTTTGCACCCCTAAATTGATCGATTTCTAAGCAACTGCTTTAAAGGGAGAGTGTGAAAAATTCTGTTCCGAATTCCGACAAGAACTGATTGATTGGTTTAAGTTTTCAACCGCTTGGGCAGACCTAAGTTCTTTAACAAAACTTGAGTAACTCAAAAGTTCCAGCTTTCCATCCATTTGCTCAACGATACAGGTGTTTGATTCTACCCAGTCTCCACTGTTTAGGTAGCGGACATCTCCAATCATGCGGTCAGAGGCGACATGGATATGACCGCAAATCATTCCCTGGCATTGAAATTTCTTGGCCATTTCAGCAAGGCTTTCCTCATACCTTTGTACATGGTTTACGGCCCCCTTTACCTTAGCCTTTGCCCATGCACTCAGGGAAAAAGGTTTTTTGCCTCTTAGTTTGCGTAACCGATTGTAGACGCGGTTAAATCGTATGAGGTTGTCATACCCGATAGAACCTATTTTTGCGATCCACTTGCGTTTCGTTGAAAATGTATCAAAGCAGTCTCCATGAAGAACCAAGTATTTTCGATCAAGGCCTTGAAAAATGTAACGTTCACAGATGCTTATTTTTTCGAAAGCAAAGGGTAGAATGTTGCTAATGAAATCATCATGATTGCCACGCAGGTAAATTACTTTGGTTTTCCGCTTTTCAACCATTTTTAAAATGAGGCGTATGCAGCGGGTGTGTTCTTTTTTCCAACCTCCCCCTCGTTTTAAAGCCCAACCATCAATAAAATCTCCATTGAGTACTAGTGCTTTGCAACGAACATGAGCAAGAAAGTGATTGAGCTTTTTTATTCCCGTTTCCCGCATCCCCAGATGAGTATCGGAAAGGAAGATCGTTCTGTATTCGAGCTTGGTCTTATTTTGACGATTCATGCGGGTGCTCTTACATATTCGGTTGGTGAATTTTGTGGTCGAGAAAAACTTGGAGTTTCCATCGATGTCTCAACCAAGTCTCGATGAAACTTTGCCACGATTTTTTTCCAGTCTGCACATTTTGTGGATTCGCGGGCATTTCGGGACATAATTGCTTGGTTTATCCCTGAAAGCCCAAGTGCCTCATTTAAGTTTTGATAGAGTGAGCTCTCATCACCCAGGGTTGAAAGAAATCCATTTTTAGCATGTTCGATATATTCAGAAGGGGCAGCGTAGTCGTAGGCTAAGACAGGAAGACCCGAGGTAAGTGCCTCGGTAACCACATTTCCAAAAGTTTCAGTTGTACTGGGAAATACAAAAAGATCGGCAGAAGCATAGTGCTTTGAAAGTACGAGTTTATTAAGGCAGCCCGTAAAAATAATGCTTGGAAATTTACGGGATAGTTTTTCCTTTTCGGGCCCGTCTCCCACAATTATACCCACCTTTGCTTTTCCTTGCTCAATCATTTGTTCGAATAACTTGCAGGCAAGTTCGAGGTTCTTTTCAGCTGCAACCCTTGATACACATAAGAGTACGCGGTCTAACTCACCAGCTCCCCATTGTTTTCGAAGAAAGTCGGATCGTCTTTGTGGGGTAAAAAGTGCCCGGTCTACACCACGGCTTAGCATTCTTACATTTTCATATCCCTTTTTTTCCAGTTCTTCAATTATCCAGTCGGTAGGTGCGAAGGTAGCAAGGGTGCGGTTGTGAAACCAACGGAGGTAAGAATCGACAATTGGTTTAAGGAAAGAAATCTTGTAGTGCCTTAAATATAGGTCGAAATTTGTATGAAAACCGGAAACTACCGGAATGCCCATTTTATTGGCAACTCGCAGGGCTGAAAATCCCGCCGGCCCTTCGGTTGCGAGATAGATCACATCCGGACGTTGGGCTTCCCACCTCGCTCTCAATAACTTGGAGCAGGGTAGTCCAAACCTGAGTTGGGGGTAGTTGGGGATAGGGCGGGCCGGTAAATCCACTTCGCTCCATGGATCATCATCTTTTCCGGTGGATTCCCGTGCGGGTCGAAGCACTTCGACTTGCGAACCCTGCTCACATAACCCTCGAGCTAAGTGGGCTAGGGTGAAGGACACTCCATTGACTTCCGGAGGAAAGGTCTCGGTGAGTAAGCAGATTCTTAAAGCCTTACGAATTCCATCTTTCATAATACAAATTTAACGTTATCTCTTATCGATTTTTCATCTTAGAGGTAACAATTCCGCACCAAAAAAAGGGCCGCCTCCGAAGAGGCGACCCTTGTATAAAACAAACAAACTTGACCGTACTACTTGACTGGCACAAAGCCGGTGCTTGCTACGATCTTTTGACCAGGTGCGGTCAAGGCGAAGTCCAAGAACTTCTTGGCTGCACCAGTCGGTGCACCGTTGGTGAAGCAGTTTAACCCGCGGGCCAACTTGTAGGAACCATCATTGGCGGTTGTTGCGGATGGAAGAACGCCATCTACCGCAATCACCTTGATTCCCTTGGCACCAACATAGGCCAATCCAACATAACCAATGCCGTTAGGATTATTGGCTACTTCCGTGGCAATTTGCTCGTTACCCGCCATCTTCTGTGTGGCGGAACCGTAGTCACGCTTGGCCATAGCAAACTGTTGGAAGAATGCATAGGTTCCAGAGGATGTATTACGGGTATACCCGGAGATACCTCCACTTTTTCCACCCACTGCACTCCAGTTGGTTACATCACCGGTGAAGATACGCTCGATGTCTTTAAGGGACAGTTTGGATAGTGGGTTGGATGCGTTAACGATCACGGCCACGGCGTCGTTAGCAACCACAGTCTTGACCAAGCGTACGCCATTGGAACCAGCTGATGCTTTTTCCTTACCTTTGAGCTCGCGGCTGGACATTCCAATGTGGGCAGTTCCGTCAATAATGGCGGCTATGCCGGTGGAGGATCCTTCCGCTGCGATTTCAAACTTGGAACCGGGGTTCTTATTTTCATAAGCTTCCGCAATTTTCGGGATCATTTTCGCACCCAGGGTATCGGAACCCTTGATTACGAGCTTATCCTGAGCAAAGCCGGGAAGAGCGATGGCGAGTGCCGCAGTGGCAATCGAAAG
>ERZ887849.1113-NODE-1113-length-26561-cov-23.590131_pt1 | contig 26561 bp, 31 predicted proteins | sample MGYA00521267_ERZ887849 | MGnify/ENA primary metagenome ERZ887849 (study PRJEB32303, sample SAMEA104408601) | aquatic metagenome | biome: Brackish water; feature: Pelagic; material: water | place: Baltic Sea | collected 2014-06-06T16:11:00 | depth 2,863 m ... | reverse complement strand
AAAATGGGATAAAACTATCCCAGTTGGTGGACCACTTCAGTGGGGGCACTCCAGCATCGCAGCACAGGACGGCCTGACGATCGTCAAAGGCACGCCCACCAATGCCGCCGGCCTTGCGAGCGCAGAGCAAGGGACCGACGTCATTCTGGTGGCGCTCAACAACCCGCGCACGTCCGATGCGCCATGGTCGAAGCCAATCACGACCGAAAACATCCTGACCAAGGTTGCAGAGAACATCATTGCCTTTGGCAAGAAACGTGTGGTCTTTCTGTCGGCCATCGGCGTCGGTGACAGTTTGAAGGACACCGTTTGGTTCATGCGTTTCCTGATCAAACGCACGAACCTGAGCTATGCCTATGCGGATCACAACACCGCTGAGCAGGCCTTTCGCGCCTCCGATGCGGCTTGGACGCTGGTGCGCGCCATGGGCCTTTCCAACAGCGACAAGGAAAAAGAGCTGATCGTTGGAACGGCAACCAAGCCCAAGCCGGGCCTGATGGTGCGTCGCAGCGCCGTCGCTGGCTTTATGCTCGATGCGGCGGAAAATGGCAGCTTCATCAATGAGACACCTGTGGTCTCTGAAAAGTAGGCTGCTGGCTGGACTGGCCCGGTCGCGTTCGGCTCATCTGAAATGGTCAGCGGTCTTCAGCACCGAGGTGCCGTTTCCAAAGCCTTCAGGCGATACTTTCGCATCGGCAGTTGATTGCCGAACCTTGCAGTTGGTTTTTCGTGGCCGTGCCAAGCGCGAAGAGCGGCCGTTCGACGGCATAGGATGAACTTTAGCACAGTGCCGCGATGTGCGAGTTTCGGCCTTTCTGGACGAACAGCGGCAAATGTAAGCGCACATCTTGGGTAACATCACCAACTGAGAAACGGGGCAGGGCGGGGCGCGTTACAACATTGCGGCCAGGTCGCAAAATTTGCTGTAACTCGACCAAGAATGGTCACGGACGCGCCTGAAACGGACTGAAATGATACTCTGGCGGGATGGTCCTTGCTGCGGTAAACGTCCGCTATGGAAAGAAAATCGCAAAATATCGTACCTTGGCGTATGTATTGCGCCCCTATGGAGGATCGGCTCGACTCCGTCGCAACTTCAGGCTGGTAGGCGGTGCCTATGTGCGATTCGTGTGCAATGCGATCTGTCAAGAGACTTTCGATTTCTCAGATACTTAGCCCTGATCGGTATCGAGTGGCTTCGATGGGTCTGGCTTCTTGCGGTTCGCCCTCGATCCTGTCTTGCGCGCTGCGGCGAACCCGCGGTCCGTGGCCATGAAGCGTTCGAGCATGGGGGCGACGAGGCGGGCGGGCTCAAGGTCCTGTCCGGTCTGTTGGCCCAGGACTGCCGCGTAGTCGCAGAGATCGCGGTGCACATCGGCGGGAAGTTCCACGGTCAGCTTGACCGGTTTGTCGTCATGGATCGGGCCAAGCTTCAGCTTCGTCATCTCACTTCTCCCAAGGGTTCTAGGATCAGGTCGCGCGTGACCATGACGCGGACGGGGAAGCCCGGGCGGATCGTCAGTGTCGGCGGGACGGCGAGCTGCTGCCGGACGATCTCGTCCCCGGTCCGTCCAATCGTGTCCTGTGCGGCCACGCGAATGGCACGGGCGACGTCATCTTCGCTGTCGGCCCCGCTTTCCAGGCCGAGGTTCAGGATCGTGGCGAGGGCAGCGGCGAGAAAGACGCGACCCCAATGATAGTTGACCTGGTCCTGCAGGCCAGACGCGCCAGTTCCGTCAGTGCCGGGCGCGCGTTCCAGCACAATGGAGCGACCGTCGGACAGGATGAGGCGGGTCCAGACGAGGAGCAGGCGGCTTTGCCCGGATGCGATGCGGCTGTCATATTCTCCCAGAAGCCGAGCGCCTTGCGGGATCAGCAGGTATCGTCCTGAAGGGCTGTCATAGACATTCGAAGTCACCTGGGCCGAGATCTGGCCGGGAAGGTCTGAGCGCAGGCCGGTGATCAGGGCGGCCGGGATCACCGTGCCGGCCTGCAGGATGTAGGGGCTGGGCCGCGTAGCGCCGCGAGCGACCGGCTGCACGATACTGTATCACGTAGCTGCGTTTTCCTGAGGCGAACACGCGCAGCCCGAAGCCAGGCAACTCATCATCCCATACCACATAGTCTTTGTCGCGGATCTCGACCGCATCGACGAAACGTTTCGTAAGTTTTGCCATCCGAATTCAGACCTTTCCGATCGGCCTGCAGCCTTCTCACGTAAGCACTACGTAAGCACACGGGCGAGAGCTGCGACCTGTTTCGGGATAGAAGCTTCGGAACAGCGAAACGGAAATGCAAATACATTCAGTATCTTATCGTGCTCCGTCGCGCTCTATCGCGCTATTAAAAAAGGCGTCAATAGCGCCTCCGAAGGCAGAGGTCAGAGGTTCGAATCCTCTTGGGTGCACCAACCTCCAAATTGTTCGTCTTCGTCTTGGCCCATGTGACAAACTAAATTGGACTCTGGCCGGGATGTACGTCCGCCGCTCTTGATCTGGGGTGGGCAATTGGGTCTTGTGTCCATGACCCCTTTGCCGGCGGGTTAGAAGGAGCCCCCTCATGACACAAAGAGTCCTGATCACAGCCGGCGCGTCAGGCATAGGGCGGGCCATGGCCGACGCCTTTGTGTTGGCGGGTGCCCGGGTCTGGGTTACCGATGTTGACGCCAAGGCCCTTGCGAATTTGCCGGAGGCCATTCGGGGCGATATGGTAGACGTCACGGATGAAGCCGCGATGGAAGCTTTGGCCGAACAGATTGCCGGGGACTGGGACGGCCTTGATGTCATTTGCGCCAATGCCGGGATCAAAGGGCCGACAGGGCGCATAGAAGAGATTGACCTTAAGGAGTGGCGGGCCTGTTTGGCGGTGAACCTTGACGGTCCCTTCCTGACGGTCAAGCACTTTGGCCCAATGCTGCGCCGGGCCGGGCAGGGCGTGGTCACATTTACCTCCTCTACCGCCGGGATGTACGGTTTTCCGTATCGAAGCCCCTATGCAGCTGCCAAATGGGGTGTGATCGGCCTGATGAAGACAGCCGCGATGGAGCTTGGGCCATTTGGAATTAGGTGCAACGCCATCTTGCCCGGTTCTGTCGAAGGCGGCCGAATGGACGCCGTAATCACCGCAGAGGCCAGGACCAAGGGGATCTCGGAAACGGCGGTGCGGACAGGCTATGCCAGCGGAACAGCCTTGGGGCAGATGTCCGAGGCAAAGGATATTGCGGCCGTGGCGGTCTTTCTTGCCTCGGATGGGGCGCGCATGATCTCGGGTCAGGCGCTGCCGGTGGACGGTTTCACGATCAATCCGGATCCAAAGGTCTAGCATTGGCGCGTTACGACGATCGACTGGATGCGCAAACGCGGGCCTTCGCAATGCGGGCGCAGGGGCACTTTCCACCAGATGCGGCCGACCGAAGCCTTGCAACGCAGCGTTGGTTCTACGATCAGATGGTGGCTGACTTTCGTACCCCAAGGCCGCCGGGCTTGTCCGTCGTGGACCGAATGTTCGGTCCGGTTCCGGTACGTGTCTACCTGTCGGTCCCGCCGCGCGCGACGATCGTTTACTTGCACGGCGGCGGGTTCATCAGGGGCAGTTTGGACAGTGACGACGACCTCTGTGTTGATATCTGTCGGCAAACCGGGTTTCGTGTCGTCAGCGTCGGGTATCGGTTGGCGCCAGAACATGTGCATCCGGCCGCATATGAAGATTCCCTTCTGGTCGCCCGCGAGGCGGGGGACCTCTATAGCGGACCGCTTACCATAGTCGGTGTCGGGGCAGGTGCAACCATGGCTGCTTGCGTCACGCAGGCGCTGCGTGGCGGGTCTGTACCCGTCGCCCGCCAGGTCCTTGTCCATGGCGTATTCGGAGCAGCCAGGTCCAGCGGCAGCTACCTCGATCATGCCAACGCGCCGATGCTGACCCGGGAGGATTGTCAGTTTCACGAAGACGTCCGCTTTGGAGGGGCTGCGCCCATCAAGGATGCTACCGCCTTTGCCCTGCACGCGTCGGACCTGACGGGCGTGCCGAAAACAATCCTTTTCTCGGCCGAATGCGACCCGACTTCGGACGAGGGCCGGCAGTATCGAAATGCCCTTGTGGCGGCAGGTTGCGACGCGGAATGGCACTGCGAGGCGGGTTTGGTTCATGGATATATTAGGGCGCGACATTGCTCGGACCGGGCGGCCTCCGGCTTTGCGCGGGTTGTTGCCGCGATCGGCAGGCTTGGTCGGCCACAGGGGTGAGCAATGCAGTTCGGGGCCAGAAGCGGCCCAAAGTCGACACTCAGCAGGGGTTGGTTCAAAACAGTTCAACCTCGCCCTCCGTTTTGCTGTGCGGACTGGCGTACGAGGGGTTCGAAATGGCAAGTGCCAAGTCGCGCAGCTGCAAATTGGCCAATTGATCAGACATGTCGACAACCGTGTTCGGATCCGCCTTTGAGCTGACGTGTTTCAACACCTGGCTGAGGCCATCTAGCGATTGAACCAGCAGATCGGCCCCTTGCAAATCTGTCAGGGTATTTCTGTCGATCGGCCTTTCGCTCAGCGCATGCAAGATTGCCGTTTCGAGCCGCTTTGCGACGACCTCAAGGTGGCCAAGGTGGTCTGCCAGCCGCGACAAAACCAGCGACAGCGGGATAGGCTCTGGTGGTTCGCGCATACCCACCTTCAAAGAGGACCGACGACAGATTGCAGGCATGTCCTCATCTGATCGGTCGTAAAGAGTTTGCGAATAAAGTTGTTCATGCCGAGGGCCTTGCCGGTATCGATGATCGTCTGATCGATCTTGCCACTGACAAGGATAAAGCCAATTCGTTGGGTCGTCCTGTTCTGCCGCAGCGCCTTGAGTAGTTGAAGCCCGTCCAGCCCCGGCATATTGTAGTCCGAAATGACAAGGTGGACCGGCTGGGCCGACAGCATCTTGAGTGCCTCAGTCCCGTCGGTTCGGAAGTCGACCTTCTTGATCCCGATTTCTTCGAGGGCCATCATGATGATACCTCTGCTGGTCGACATGTCGTCGACGACCAAGACTGACAGGTTGTCTTTCAAAGACATTAAGGGTGCTCCGTTTATGTCGTTCTTTCGAGGGGCCGGTTCTAGCCGGATCGGGATTTCTTGAAGGTCGTTCGTCCGCACATCGTCATGTCCTGGGCAAATTCGGGGCCGAGGCGCTCGGAATGCCCGATGCACAACAGTCCGTCCGGGGCGAGCACCGAAATCAGACCGGCCCAGACCCGGGACTGGGTGGGTGCATCCATGTAGATGGCGACATTTCGGCACAGAATGGCGTCGAAGGGGCCGCGCAGGGGCCAGGGTTCGACGAAGTTCAAGTATCGAAACGTGACCAACTCTTTGACTGCGTTAGATACCTCAAGCGTGTCCCCGACCTTGGCCCCCAAACCAAAGCAAATGCTGCGCAGGTCCGGGGGAACGGCCTCAATGCCGCCCGCGGGGTACTTCCCGATCCGTGCTTTCGAGAGGACTTCCTGATTGATGTCAGTCGCTAGTATGCGAACGTCATGCGACGCGGCTTGCGGAAAGCTTTTCAGGACGACGGCCGCCAGGCTATAGGCCTCTTCCCCGCTGGAACATCCGGCGGACCAGAACCGGACACGCCCCCCCTTTTTTGCCCGCTCAATCAGGTTTGGCATCACCTCGTTGGCGAGCGTCTCGAAGTGGTAGGGTTCACGAAAGAACCGGGTGGTGTTCGTAGTCAGGGCATTGACCATCACTTGCAGTTCAGACCCTCGACCGGGACCAGTGACAAATGCGAGGTAATCAGCAAAACCGCGGTGCCCCAGCCTCCGGACGTGTTTGGCGAGGCGTGACAAGACAAGCGATTGATTTGCCTCGGTCATCGTGATGCCGGCAACTTCGCGGATGAGTGTCCGCACCCTTTCAAAGTCTGCCGATGTATAGGTCAGATCGGCCTCCACCCCGAGCAATGTGGATTGGTTGCTTCCCATTGTTCAGCCTTCGTCTTCTTTGAGCGCGGGCGGCAGAACGGCCTTGATGTCGATGACCCGCAGCATGCGCTGCTCGGTCGCAATCACCCCTTCGATGAATGCCCGAGTGCTTTCGGAGGTGATATCCGGCGTTGGCTGGATCGACTGTCGGCTGACACTCATGATGTCCGAAACCGCGCTGACCAAAAAGCCGACGGTCTGTGGCCCGACCACGGCTATGACGATCAAGTGGCGCGGATCGGGCACCGACGGGGGCAGGCCAAGGCGGGAGGCCAGATCGACGATGGGAACGACTGTGCCGCGCAGGTTGATGACACCCAGAACATAGGGCGGCGCATGAGGCAGGATCGTCGCGGGCGTCCAGCCTCGAATTTCGCGCACCGCCATGATGTCGACGCAGAAGTCTTGTTCGTCGACACGGAATGTCACAAGTTCACGTGTGTCCGATTGAAATATCTCGGCTGTTGCAGTCATTTCATACCTCGTCGAGCATCGTGGAGCTGGGCACGACCGGGCGCGCCCCTTCTGCGGTTTCTTCGGGGTCGATGATCAGTGCGATCTTGCCGTCACCCAGAATTGTCGCCGCGGCGACGCCTGGAACCCGCCCATAGTTGCCCTCCAACCCCTTAATGACCACTTGTCGCTGGTCGTAGATCCGGTCGACGGCCAAGGCCCAATTCTGTTGTTGATCAGACTCGATGAGCAACAGGACCATGTCTGTCACTTTGCCGGGTTCGTTGCGATGCCCGAAGATCGTGCCAAGGTCGATGATGGGAACAAATTTTTCACGGACAGACACAACCAGGTTCTGGCCACCCAATGCATGGATGTCCTCCTTGGTCGGTCGTAGGGTTTCGATGATTGCGGTGATTGGGACGACCATGGTCTGCCCGCATACGTCCACAACCATCCCATCGAGGACAGCAAGCGTAAGGGGTAGGCTGATCGACATGGTCGTTCCCTTGCCGGGGCTCGACATGACGTTAACCCGCCCTCCAAGTTTTTGGATCGCGCTGCGGACCACATCCATTCCGACCCCACGGCCGGACAAGTCCGTCACCTCGCGCGCGGTCGAAAACCCAGGCAGAAACAGAAGTTTATTAATCTCGGCATCTGTGAGAACCGCGTCGCGCGGGACAAGGCCCTTCGATTTGGCAATTTCCAGCACCTTAGGTCGATTGATACCGGCGCCATCGTCGGAAATCTCGATGATCACCCGCCCGGATCGGTGTGCGGCACTCAGTGTGATGCAACCTGTTTCGGGCTTCCCGGCAGCGCGCCGTGTGTCCGCCCCCTCAAGTCCATGGTCGACCGAGTTGCGGATCATATGGGTGAGCGGGTCAACCAGCCGTTCAATGACGGTCTTGTCCACTTCCGTAGCTTCACCGATGGTTTCCAGGCGGACTGTCTTTCCGGCAATGTCTGACGCCTCGCGCACGATCCGGGCCATTCTTTGGAACAGCGGCTTTACGGATTGAGCCCGGATTGACATCACGGCCTCTTGGATGTCTCGTGCCAGATTCTTGAATTCATTCAGACTTGTCGCCAACTCAGTGCGCTCTGTGAGGCCTGCGTCGTCAACGCATTGGGCCAGAACCGATTGGTTGATGACCAGTTCCCCAACGATGTTGATCAATCGATCGACGAGGTCGAGGTCGACGCGGACGGATGATTTTTTGCTGCTTCCGCCACCTGTCTTTTTGGGCTGATCCGCGGCGATTGTGCTGGAGCCGTAGGATTGGGATGGAACCGCATCTTCGGTCGGAGAGGCGGCGGTTTCCCTCAAAGGTGCGTCCGGCACCCCTATGGGCTGGGTTTGCGCTACCTGGTTTGAAAAATCGTCTACTTCGGAGATATCAAGGCGGCACAGCCCCTCTACGAAATCGAAGACCTCGCGAACCTCCGTCAGAGACTTTTCGGTCTAGAGCGTCAGGGTCCAGTCAAGGTAGCTTTCGTCCCATACCAGGTCTTCGAGGGAAGGGAGGTCGGTATCGTCCAACTGGACGATTATGTGCCCCAAGTCCGAGAGTTCCCGAAACAGGTAGGTGGGGTCGTTGCCATTGGCATATAGCTGCCTGGTTGCAGAAAATTCGACCTTGATCGTCCTCGAGCCGATCGGGGCTGGATCAAAGGCCAGGTCAATCGGCAAGCCAAGCGGTTCGAACGACAGTTCGGGTTCAGTTGCTGCACTATCGTCGCCAGGAGCGGTGCCGGGTGGCGCACCCAGAGCCGCCATCCTGGCGATGAGGTCGGCCCCCGCAGTTTCATCAACCTCTGCTTCCTCCTGGGCCGCTCCAACGAGATCGGACAGGTGGTCCGCGGCCCTGTGACAGAGCTTCATGACGTCAATTGTGGGGACCAAGCGCCCTGATCGCATTTCATCAAGGGTGGTTTCAAATTGATGCGAAAAGCGGACCAGCGCATCCAGACCGAAAGCGGCCCCGCCTCCCTTGATCGAGTGGACAGACCGAAAGACGGCGTTCACGGTTTCGAGGTCAAAGGAGGAATCTTCGATGCCATCGTCGATTTCGCTCAAACCATCGTTGAGCGCCTCCAACAATTCATCACATTCCTGAAAAAACGTCTGGCGGATGTCGTTCGTCGCGGTCATCAGAGCCTCACGCCGCTGCGATGCGCCGTATGGCGGCTTGAAGTTTTTGGGAAGATCATCGGCAAGGACACGACGCTTCTTCTTTCCATCATTCGACTTTCAATCGACGCTCACGAAGCGGAATAGCTTTGGAAGCCCGATCATAGCATCTATTTCGATTGGGGGCCGGACGCCGGGCGCTACCAGAAGAAGATTGAGGGTCGCCGTTCGAAGGCGCTAGACCCTCTGAAATTGCCTGAGGCTCTACAAGAAGCTTCGACCTGGCCACCCTCTTAAACCTGATGGCTGTTTCAATGGAAGCTTCTCAAATGCGGGCTTGAATGCATGTGGGCCCCCTGAAATTATCGCGCGAAAACCGTCACTAGATCGGCAATAGAAATCGGCGAACTTGAAATCATTGAACGATTTCAGTGGTTTATGGCGGAGAGACAGGGATTCGAACCCTGGGAACGCTTGCACGCTCAACGGTTTTCGAGACCGCCCCGTTCGACCACTCCGGCACCTCTCCGCGGTCATTGGCGGCGTGTAATGGGGACTGGACGGCTGTGCAAGTCCCATTTCGCAGCGACTGCGACCTTTGGGCCATCCGAAGCCGGCGGCTTGGCCTTTGCATCGTAGCTGGCGCCCCCTATCTAAGGAATAGCCGCTACAGGAGAATGTCCAGTGCTGACCCGTGTTCTTGCCTCTCTACTTGTGACCGCCACCCTGTCGGGCCCGATCTTTGCCCAAACGTCCGGGGCATCGGATCCGGCCAACCAAGAGATCCGACAAGAGGCTCAGGTCGAGGCATTGTTCAACGCGCTCGGACTGTCCGAGATGATCGATATCATGCGCGAAGAGGGTCTTGCCTACGGGGCAGAGATAGCCGCCGACCTGCTGCCCGGCCGCCCGACAGGAGATTGGGACGCGGCCCTTGCCACGATCTACGATGCCGACCGCATGCAAAGCGAGGTTCTTGAGGACCTTGGGCTGGCGCTTGCGAACGAAGCTATCGCACCGATCCTTGCGTTCTTCGAGGCAGAGCCGGGCGCCACCATCGTCAATCTCGAGGTGACGGCCCGTCGCGCCCTGCTTGACGACGCGGTTGAGGCTGCAAGCAAGGACGCCGCCATCATTGCCCGCATGGATGAAACGCCACGCTACCAACTGATCGACCGCTTCGTCACCGTCAACGACCTGGTCGAGACCAACGTCGTCGGGGCGATGAACTCAAACTACGCCTTCTACATCGGCCTCAAGCAGGGTGGCGCCTTTCCTGCCGACCTGACCGAGGATCAGATCCTGAGCGATGTCTGGTCTCAGGAATCCGAGATCCGGGACAACACGACCGAGTGGGTCTATTCCTTTTTGCTGCTGGCTTATTCGCCGCTGTCGGATGCCGACCTCGAGACTTATATCGCTTTTTCCGAAACCCCGGCCGGGGCCGCGATGAACAGGGCCATTTTTCTGGCTTTCGATGGCATGTTCGAGGATATCAGCAGGGCTTTGGGTCTTGCTGCCGCCCGCGAAATGGTGACGCAAGAGCTTTAACCGCCATAGACCAGCAGGGCGAGGATCAGGGCGCCGGGATTTCCTGAGTATAGCGGCAAGTCACCCTGCAACTGGATCAGCCGGGCAGGGCGGTCGCCTGCCGGAATGCGAGCCAGGTCCATCGCCTTGGTCAGTTCCGGCCCGCCACCTGCTGCGATCTCGGACAGGATGACCGGATAGGCCGATTTGACCTGCACTTCGACCGGCCCGCGACGCCCGTCCATCGACGGGTTCTGCAGGGATGAGGTCAGGGCGCCGAACGGTCCTGCGCCTGGCGCACCCCCGGTCGTGCAGGCCCCAAGGATGAGCAGTGCGGACAGGGCAAGACGCATGAAAAGGCTCCTCGAAGCGGGTTGACTTGAACCGCAGTTGCGCAGATAAGCCCGCATCCCGGCAAGTGTCTTGGCGGGACCACGCGGGAGTCCGCCGATCGGACCCTGCGTTACAGAAACGAACGTCTGAATAAAGACGCGCTGTCCAACGGTGGTCCATGGCCACAAACGCCCCGAGGGATCGGGGGACCGGAGCGACGCGGTATACGAAGGAAAGAAACCATGTTTGCGGTTATGAAAACCGGCGGCAAGCAATACAAAGTGGCCTCGGGCGATATCCTCCGGGTCGAAAAGCTTGCAGCAGCGGCGGGTGAAACCGTCCAGTTCAATGAAATTCTGATGGTCGGTGATACCATCGGTGCCCCCATGATCGACGGCGCAGCGGTTCAGGCCGAAGTGATCGACCAGATCAAGGGCGACAAGACGATCAACTACGTGCGTCGTCGTCGTAAGCATTCGTCCAAGCGGACCAAGGGCCACCGTCAGCAACTGACCCTCGTCAAGGTGACCGAGATTCTGGCCGCCGGCGGTGACAAGACCGGCGTCAAGGCTGCCATCGGTGCGGCGATCGCCTCTGCCATGGCCCACGAGGCTCCTGGCGCCGCTCCCAAGGCGAAGGCTGCACCTGCCGCCAAGGCCGCTGCTGGCGCGGACGACCTCAAGGTTCTGTCTGGCGTCGGCCCCGCGCTTGAGAAGAAGCTGCACGAAAACGGCGTGACCAGCTTTGCACAGATCGCAGCCTGGACCGAAGCCGATGTTGCCGAGATGGACGAAAAGCTGTCCTTCAAGGGCCGGATCGAGCGTGAAGGCTGGATCGAACAGGCCAAGAATCTGGCCAACTGATAAAATAGGAGAGAAACACCATGGCACATAAAAAAGCAGGCGGTTCCTCCCGCAACGGTCGCGACAGCGCTGGTCGCCGTCTGGGCGTCAAGAAGTTCGGCGGCGAGGCCGTGATCCCGGGCAACATCATCATGCGCCAGCGTGGCACAAAGATGTGGCCGGGCGACGGCGTTGGCATGGGCAAGGATCACACGATCTTTGCAACTGTCGAAGGCGCCGTGAGCTTCCGCAAGGGCTTCAAGGGCCGCACCTTTATTTCGGTGCTCCCCGTGGCTGAGGCGGCCGAATAGACCGGAACGCGTCACTTATAGACAAGTGAGGGGGATCGGTCGAAGGACCGGTCCCCCAAGCATTTATGGATCGTAAGATTATTTCAGGATCACGAAACTGTCGTCATATCACTCTGGTAACCGAACTTCGGTAGACCCAGATGAGTGCGATGCCGGGTGACACCCTGGCTGCGGTCTTGGAGGAGACAAGGGTTTTGGAGGAGGAAAGCCATGCTGATCGACACAGTGACCACCCAGCCGACCATATCGGCAGACCGCTTTGTGCTGCGTCCGCTGCGCAAGTCAGACGCCGGCATGATCGCGCATTATTGCGCCGATCCACGGGTGGCCAATGGCACCACGACGATACCCCACCCGCTGCCTCCCGGCACCGCCGAGGCGCTGGTCGAACGGGCCAACCTCACCGAACGGACCGAGGATGTCTGGGCCATGGACGCCTCCGAACGCGGCCAGGGAGAGTTGTTGGGACTTATCACCCTGACCCGGATGGAGCCGATCAAAGGTCAGGCCCAAAGCGAGGTTCGCTATTGGGTGGCCCCCGCCTTCTGGAACACCGGCCTTGCCTCCGAGGCCCTTCGCGTGCTGATCGAGGCCAATCCACATGAAGCCAGCCAGATCCTGGCCGAAGTGTTCCAGGACAACACCGGCTCTGCCCGGGTGCTGACCAACTGCGGATTTGACTACCTGGGCGATGCCGAGGCGTTTTCGGTCGCCCGCAACAGCACGGTGCCAACATGGACCTACACGCTGCAAACCGGCCGGTAGAGCCGCTGCACACCTGCATTTCTTAAAGACCCGACAGGAGTGTCCCCGGCCGATCAATGCTGTTGACGCAGGAGCGCTTGCAGACCTTGAGAAACCTCGCGCAATAGACTATCGCGAGCCTCTACCGCCCGGAAGGCCCTGATCCATGAAGTTCCTCGACCTGTGCAAAGTCACCATCCGCTCTGGCAGCGGAGGCGGAGGCTGCGTGTCATTCCGGCGCGAGAAATACGTTGAATACGGCGGCCCCGATGGCGGCGACGGCGGCAACGGTGGCAGCGTCATCGCAGAGGCGGTGGACGGGCTGAACACCCTGATCGATTTTCGGTACCAGCAGCACTTCTTTGCCCAGAACGGGCAGCATGGCATGGGCCGCCAGCGGACAGGGTTCTCCGGCGACGATATCGTCCTCAAGGTGCCCGTCGGCACCGAGATCCTCGATGAGGACGAGGAAACCGTTATCGCCGACCTGACCGAGGTGGGCCAAAGGGTCGTTCTGGCCAAGGGTGGCAACGGCGGCTTTGGCAACCTGCACTTCAAGACCGCGACCAACCAGGCCCCCCGCCGCGCAAACGCGGGTCAGGAGGGGGTCGAACGGATGATCTGGCTCCGCCTGAAACTGATCGCGGATGCGGGCCTTCTGGGGATGCCGAATGCGGGCAAGTCGACCTTTCTGGCCGCCACATCCAATGCCCGGCCCAAGATCGCTGACTATCCCTTTACCACCCTTGTGCCCAACCTCGGCGTCGTGGGCGTGGACAACGTGGAGTTCGTCGTGGCCGACATTCCGGGCCTGATCGAAGGGGCGAGCGAAGGGCGCGGGCTTGGCGACACTTTCCTTGGCCACGTGGAACGCTGCGCGGTGCTCTTGCACCTTGTCGATGGCACAGCTGACGATCCCATGACCGATTACACCACGATTATCGGAGAGCTTGAGGCCTATGGCGGCTACCTTGCCGATAAGCCCCGGATCACCGTGCTCAACAAGATCGATGCGCTGGACGACGAAGAACGGGCTTTCCTCAAGGACGAGATGGAGGCGGTCGTCGGTGGCCCGGTCTTGCTCATGTCCGGTGTGACCCGAGAAGGCGTAACAGAAGTTCTGCGCGCCCTGCGGGCCGAGATTGATGACAACCGGTTGCGGCACCGCAAGGCCGCGGAGGAGCCTGCGGAGGATCCGACGTGGCAACCCTAAGCCAGGTTTCCCTAAACGACGCCCGGCGCCTTGTCGTCAAGATCGGCTCGGCTCTCCTGGTGGATCGGAACAGCGGGGCGCTGCGGTCCGAATGGCTGCACAGCCTGGCCGCTGACGTCGCCCGCATAAGGGCACGGGGCTGCCAGTTGATCCTTGTCTCCTCGGGCTCCATCGCGCTCGGGCGCGGGGTTCTGGGACTGCCGGCCGGGGGGCTTGCGCTCGAACAATCGCAGGCCGCCGCCGCTGTCGGGCAGATCCAACTCGCCCGCGCCTACGAAGAGGCGCTGGCCCCCTACGGGCTCGTCACGGGCCAGGTGCTTGTAACGCTCGAAGATTCGACCGACCGCCGGCGCTACCTGAATTCCCGTGCCACGATGGAAACGCTGCTCAGCCTCGGGGTCACCCCCATCGTGAACGAGAACGACACAGTGGCCACGGATGAAATCCGCTACGGCGACAACGACCGGCTTGCCGCCCAGGTCGCCGTCACGGCCGGAGCCGACCAACTGGTGCTGCTCTCCGATGTCGACGGTTTCTATTCCGCCAACCCCAACATCGACGCATCGGCCCGGCGCTACGACCTGATCGACACCATCACGCCCGAGATCGAGGCGATGGCCGGCGACGGTGTTTCGGGCCTGTCCAAGGGCGGGATGATCACCAAACTGATGGCCGCCCGCATCGCGACCGAGGCAGGCTGCGCCATGGCGATCACGCTTGGCACCCCGCTCAACCCTCTCCGCGCGCTCGAGGACGGCGCACCAGCGACCTGGTTCAGCGCCCAGACCGACCCGCAGGCAGCACGCAAACGCTGGATCGCGGCGATGAAGCCCAAGGGCGAAATCCGGGTCGACAGCGGGGCTGAAACGGCCCTGGCTGACGGCAAAAGCCTGCTGCCCGCCGGCATCCAGGCCGTCACCGGCCGGTTTGGACGCGGTGATCCGGTCGCCATCCTCTCCGCCGATGGCAACCGCATCGGCCTTGGCCTGACCCGCTACACTTCGGACGAGGCGCGGGCCATCAAGGGACGACGCAGCGCTGACATCGAGGCCATCCTGGGCTACAAAGGGCGCGCGGCCCTGATCCACCGTGACGACATGGTCCTCTGATCCTCCCTTCGCTTCGTTCCAAATACTCAAAAAACCACGCCCTTCGAAAGCGCCTGCCATGAAAGACCTCACCGACATCCCCGCCCTGATGCGCGACATCGGCCAGCGCGCCCGTGCCGCGGCCACCACGCTTGCCACCGCCACGGCCGAGCGTAAGCATGCCGCCCTCGTAAGTGCCGCCGATGCCGTCTGGCAGAACCGGCAGCAGATCATCGACGCCAATGCCGAAGATCAGGTCTACGGCGAGGAAAAGGGCCTCAGCCCTGCGATGATGGACCGGCTGATCCTTGACGAACGCCGGGTGCAGGGCATCGTCGACGGTCTGCGCAGTGTGGCGGCCCAGGCCGATCCGGTCGGGGCGGTGATGACCGAATGGGACATGCCGTCGGGCCTGAATATCCAACGGGTGCGCACACCGCTTGGCGTCATCGGGGTGATCTATGAAAGCCGCCCCAATGTGACCGCCGATGCAGGCGCGCTGTGCCTGAAATCCGGTAATGCCGTGATCCTGCGCGGCGGTTCCGAAAGCTTTCATTCCTCGACCGCGATCCATGCCTGCCTTCAGGCCGGGCTGAAGGCGGCCAACCTGCCGCTTGATGCGATCCAGCTGGTGCCGACCCGCGACCGGGCTGCTGTTGGCGCCATGTTGACAGCCGTCGATCATATCGACGTCATCGTGCCGCGCGGGGGCAAGGGTCTTGTCGGGCTCGTGCAGCGCGAAGCACGGGTTCCGGTCTTTGCCCATCTTGAGGGGATCTGCCACATCTACGTCGGGGCAGACGCCGATCCGGCGATGGGGGTTGAGGTTGTCCTGAATGCCAAGACGCGACGGACCGGCATTTGCGGCGCGATGGAGTGTCTTCTGGTCGACCAGGCCTTCCTTAACGCCCATGGCCCGATCGTGGTCGAAGCATTGGTCGCCGCCGGGGTCGAGGTGCGGGCCGCCGGGCCGCTGGCAGGCGTTGTCGGGACAGTGCCCGCTGGGCCGCAGGACTTTGGTAAAGAGTTTCTGGACATGATATGTGCGGCCAAAGTGGTGAACGGCGTAGCCGAGGCCATCGACCACATTCGCCAATTCGGCTCGCAGCATACCGATGCGATCATCACGGCCAACGATGCAGTCGCCGCCCAGTTTTTTAGTCAGCTTGATTCGGCGATCCTGATGCGCAACGCTTCGACCCAGTTTGCCGATGGAGGCGAGTTTGGCATGGGGGCCGAGATCGGCATTGCCACCGGCAAGATGCACGCCCGTGGCCCGGTCGGGGCCGAGCAGTTGACGAGCTTCAAATACCTCGTGCGCGGCAACGGGACCGTCAGGGGCTAACCCTTGGCTTGAAGGTCAGTTTCAAGGTGGGCTGCCATATCGGTTGCAATATCGGTTGATGGTCCAACGTCGGGATCGCCCAGGGCGTCCATGGCCAAAGTGACTTTGATCCGCTCCGGTTCAAAAGTCACCGTGACGTCCTGCCCGGCATCCGACAGGGCCTGGGGCAACAGGACGAAGTGGACCACAGCGGGTATCATGGGCCGATTGTCTGCCAGTTGGCCAAACCGGTCCCAAAGGGCAGGGTCGATCCGCAAATCCTGTCCAGCCGCCAGGATGTTCAACCCGCAACTGGTGGAGGCGATTGTGATGGCGCCGCCACGCGGCATCGCAGTTTCGAGGCATTGAAGGATCAGGAAAGCCGTCCGCACCAGACTGCGCGACGGATTGCCCGGAACCTTCCATTCGTACGCAATTCGCCCACCATGACCCGCCCCTTGCAAGGTGTCGAGGATCTCGCTGCGCGACACCACTTGCCCTGTCTGGGCCGCCCCGAACGCGATCCGAAAAAACTGGACCCGGGCCATGGCATTGCGCAGGCTGTCTTCGATCAACTCCAACTCGGGCGATGGCGGGGTGCCAGTCAGAGCCAAAAGCTCCATCCCATTGCCGATCGCGCCAATAGGGCTGATAAGGTCGTGACAGATGCGCGCGCCCACAAGGGTTGCGAGGTCAGCCCCCTTCGTCATGGCCCGGTCCCATCATTGAACGGGCCGGGGGGGGGGGAGGGCGAAAATGCAGGCGCATCCGCTGCAACGGGAAAGGACCCCATGTCAGGCATCAACGCAATTCTTGCCCCCGGTATGCTGGTGCGCCACCCGGATCGCCCGGACTGGGGCACCGGCCAGGTGCAATCCAATATTTCGGGTCGAATCACGGTCAACTTCCCTGATGAAGGCAAAGTTGTCTTCGACGGGCAACGCGTCGCACTCATACTTGTATCCTCTTGACGGACAACACACATCGGCTTGTATCAGAACCCTAGCGCCACAATCCCAACGGTCAATGAAGGCTCCAGATCAAGTAAGTGCTCAAAAAGTTGCCAAAAGGTTTACGTGTGCCTAGAAAGCGCAAAATCGTCCGCGTGGCGACGCCCCTATCCAAGGTCCAAGAAGGATGAACAGCTTAGCCCCCCTCTTTGAGGTGACACTGGCGCAGGATGCGGTGGATTTGCGCGCAGCCCAGCGGTTGCGCTACGAGGTGTTCGTTCGGGAACTTGGCGGTGACGGTGCTTTGGTCGATCATGACGCAGGCCTTGAACGCGACCGCTTTGACGAGGTGTCAGACCACCTGATCCTGCGCGATATCTCGCGCCCCCGCGAAGACGGGGTCGTCGGGGTTTATCGCCTGATGGATGATGCCGCCGCCCGCCGGGCCGGAGGGTTCTATTCGTCGCAGGAATACGATCTTTCGCCTTTGCTGTCCGGCGGCCGCCGCCTGCTCGAGCTTGGTCGTTCTTGTGTCCATCCTGATTACCGTGGCGGGACAGCGATGTATCACCTGTGGCAAGGGCTGGCGGAATACATCGAAAACAAGGGAATAGATGTTCTGTTTGGTGTCGCCTCGTTTCACGGGACGGACCTGAAGGCCCTTGAAATGCCGCTGTCCCTGCTGCACCACAACCACCTTGCCCCGCCCGAGTTGCGGGTTCGGTCCCGCGTTTTTGAGGCGATGGACCTTGTTCCAGCGCCCCAGATCGACAGGCTGGCCGCAATGCAGGGGACCCCTGCGCTGATCAAGGCCTACTTGCGACTGGGTGGCGTGGTGGGCGAGGGGGCCTTTGTCGATCATGCCTTCAACACCACCGATGTTTGCCTGCTGGTGGACACCGCCCGCATGAGTACGCGGCAAAAGGCGCTGTATTCCCGTCCGGGCCGTTTCTGACCCGCCAATGACAGACAGGGGAACCAACCCTCAGACCTGGGTCGCACCGGAGCCTGTGTCGCACCCGCCCCTTGGTCCGGCTGACTGGCTGCGCGTGGTCTTGCGCGGGCTGCCTTTGGCAGTTGTGGTCTTTGGTTGCCTGGGGCTGTTGCTAATGGTGCGTCTGATCGAGCGTCCGCTTTTTGGCCTGCGCCGTCCCGTCACGCCCTATATCACCCAGTTTGTCTGCCGATCCGCCTTTGTCCTGCTGGGAATGGGTTACCGCACGATTGGCGCGCCCATGTCGCAACCGGGGGCGGTGGTGGCCAACCATGCCTCCTGGCTGGATATATTTGCCCTGAACGCGGCCAAGCGGATCTATTTCGTCTCCAAGTTCGAGGTGGCGGGCTGGCCCGGGATCGGCTGGCTGGCCCGGGCGACGGGGACGGTCTTTATCCGGCGCGATCCCAAGGCCGCGCGGGAACAGCTTGCCGTGTTTCAGGGTCGGCTTGCCGCCGGGCACAAGCTGTTGTTCTTTCCCGAAGGCACCTCGACCGACGGGTTGCGGGTGCTGCCGTTCAAACCGACGCTCTTTGCCGCCTTTCTTTCGCCAGAGCTCCGGCCGACGCTGTGGATCCAGCCCGTCACGGTGATCTACGAGGCCCCAGAGGGCGCAGATCCCCGGTTTTACGGTTGGTGGGGTGACATGGACTTTGGTCCGCACCTGTTGTCGACCCTCGCCGCCCGGAGGCAGGGCCGGGTGACGGTGCGCTATCATGACCCGGTGCGGGCGGCGGACTTTAGCGACCGCAAGGCGCTTGCTGCCCTGTTAGAACGTCAGGTCCGCACCGGTTTGCAGGAGGCCGGGGTTGGGGCTGCGGCGGGCGCAGTCTAGCACATCGCCCTAACCCATAGCCTTGTGCAAAGCGGTCAGCATCGCTGCGGCGTCATCTTGGCCCCAGATCTCATCGCCGATACCAAAGAAATCGGTGTGCGGGGTCAGGGCGCGGATCAGGTCTTCGGTCAGCGCGCCTTCGGCGACCACCGGGACCTCGATCATCTCGGACCACCATTGAAACAGCTCAAGCTCGGCCTGCTCACCATTGCCAAGCGGGGTCAGGCCAACAGGGCCAAAGCTGACGTAGTCTGCCCCCAACTCGCCCGCCGTCATCCCGTCGTGGCGCGAGGTGCCGCAGAAGGCTCCGATGATGGCATCCTCACCCAGATCCTTGCGCATCTTGCGGACGCTGCGAGAGCCGTCGGTGAGGTGGACCCCGTCAAGGCCCAGACGTTCGACCAGCAGCATGTGGGTATCGATCACGATGGCGATGTCGCGGGCGTGGGTGACCTCGCGCAGGGCGTCGGCGGCACGGGCGATCTTGTCCTCGTCCCGTGTGGCCAGCGACAGGCGCAGGCAGGCCACTTCGACCGCGTCAAGACAGCGGGCAAGGCGGTCGGGAAAGACCGACAGGTCTAACTCGGGCGGGGTGATCAGGTAGATCTGTGGCTGATCGGGGGTGTCGGACATGGTATTTGGCTTTCCCGTAACGTGGCAAGACCGCGCTATAGCTGGGTTTTAGGGGATTGGCTACTTCGGCGGCAGGCTTTGTGCATGGGCCAGCGCCATGGCCACGATCCGGGCGCGTTGTTCGTCATCGGCGATGACCTCCTCGGATACATCGACCAGCCCGCCCATCGGCCGCCCGGTAAAGCTGAGCGGGGAAATCCCTTCCAGCAGCAACGCCTCGGCCTCGGCCGCCTTGCCGACGCGGGCCATGCCGCCGTCCTGATGGACGCCGCAGATCATGTTGCCGTGCAACAGGAAACACAGGCCGCCGAACATCTTCTTTTCGGTGATATCGGCCAGATCGGCCAGCTCTTCCCGGATCAAAGTGGCAAGACCCTCGTCATAGGCCACGGCGCGTCCTCCTTGTATCAGAGACAGCGCCAGCGTATCACGCCCCCCGACCTGCAAGGAAGCCCCATGCCCTCGACCACGCCGCAACCCGCCTTTGTCCTGATCCGCCCCCAGATGGGCGAAAACATCGGTGCGGCTGCCCGCGCCATGTGGAACTTTGGCCTTGACCGGATGCGGGTGACGACGCCGCGCGACGGCTGGCCCAGCGAGCGGGCGGTCGCGATGGCGTCGGGCGCGGGCCGGCTGCTGGACGAGGCGCAGTTGTTTGACAGCACCGCCGCCTCGATAGCCGATTGTACCTATGTCTACGCCACCACCGCGCGGGGGCGCGACCTGACCAAGCCCGTTTTCACGCCAGAGGCCGCGATGGCCGACGCGGCCGCTCGGATCGCAGCGCGGGAAAAGGTGGCCGTGCTGTTTGGTCCTGAACGCGCGGGGCTTGAGAATGACGACATCATCCGGGCCAATGCCATCGTGACCGTGCCGGTCAATCCCGATTTCGCGTCCCTCAACCTCGCCCAATGCGTCCTTCTGACCGCCTACGAATGGCGCCGCGCCACCCAAGAGGCCGAGGCCATGCGCACCGAACTGGCTGGCACCAACTGGGCCGTGGTGTCCGAGATCGAGGCACTGGCATCGCATTATGAAGAGCGGCTTGAGGATGCGGGCTTCTGGTTTCCCGATCACAAGGCGGCCAGCATGAAGATGAACCTGCGCAATCTGTGGAGCAGGCTGCCCCTGACCCGGGCGGATGTGCAGATGCTGCACGGTGTTCTGCGTCAGTTGGTCCGCGGCAAGGATCAGGGCTGACGCTTGCCCGCGCCGTTCCATCGTCTTAGGTATCAGTCAACCGAATTGCAGGACGGATCACGATGGGACTGAAACCCGCCAGCGGCAAGGGCCGCGCCATCTTTGAAGAGGTCAGCACCGAGCAGAAGCCCGTGGCCGCCCCCGGTGCCATCGATCGGGGCCGGGCGGACGGGCGCGGCGCGATCCGGATCTGGCTGATGATCCTGTTTGCCATGGTCGCGATGATCATCGCCGTGGGTGGGATGACCCGGCTCACGGACTCGGGCCTGTCGATCACCGAATGGGCGCCGATCTCGGGCGCGCTGCCCCCCTTGTCCGAGGCCGATTGGACGTCCGAGTTCGAGGCCTACAAGCTGACCCCCGAATACCAACTGCAAAACGCCGGCATGTCATTGGCCGAGTTTCAGTACATCTACTGGTGGGAATGGGGCCACCGGCAATTGGCCCGGACCATTGGCCTTGTCTGGGCGCTTGGATTTTTCACCTTTCTGGCGATGCGCAAGATCCCCGTGGGCTGGACCGCCCCGCTGTTTTCCATCGGTGTCCTGATCGGGGTACAGGGGGCGATTGGCTGGTGGATGGTGCATAGCGGGCTGCAAGGCACCATGCTTGACGTCGCCTCCTACCGGCTGGCGACCCATCTGGGGCTGGCCTTTGTCATTCTGGGCATTCTGGCCTGGTTCACCTTTACCATGGGCCGCAAGCAGACCGACCTGATGCAGGCGCGGCGATCCGGGGAAGGGCGGCTTTTCTCTGTCTCGACCGGGTTGATGCATCTGGCCTTTGTGCAGATCCTGTTGGGGGCTTTGGTGGCCGGTATCGACGCAGGCCGGGCCTTTCCCACATGGCCCCTCATGGGCAGTGGCATCCTGCCGCCCGATCCCTTTACCCTCACCCCGCTCTGGCGGAACTTCTTTGAGGACGCAGGCCTTGTTCAGTTCATCCACCGCACGGTGGGCTACCTGTTGCTGATCATGGGGATCGTTACCTGGAACCGGGCGCGCAAATCACCTAACACCGCGACCCGCTTTGCCTTTAACGCCATGCTGGCGATGCTGGTGCTGCAAATCGTACTGGGCATTGTGACGGTTCTTTATTCCGCCCCGGTTCACATCGCCATTGTTCACCAGATCGGGGCGGTGATCCTTTGGGTTCTCATCCTGCGGGGCCGCTTTCTGGCCCGCTACCCCTTGCCGCAATCAGTGCGCGGCACCCTAGCCAAAGGTTAAGCCCATGTCCGCCTATGACGCCCTGATGGAATTCCAACGCGAGACTGAAGCCCTGTCCCAGGTCGCGGGCCGCCTTGGTTGGGACCAGGAAACCATGATGCCGCGCGGGGCAGCCGACCAGCGCAGCGAAGAGATGGCAGCGATGGAAGGCGTCCTGCACGCACGCCGGACCGATCCCCGCTTGGGCGAGTGGCTTGAGAGCGCCAAGGCGGATAGTCCGGTGGCCGAGGCGAACCTGCGCGAGATCCGCCGCAGCTATGAGCGTGCGATGAAGGTGCCCGCAAGGCTCGCCTCCGAAATCGCCCGCGTCACGTCACGCTCGCAAGGCATCTGGGCCGAGGCGCGGGCCGCCGATGACGTCGCGGCCTTCCTGCCGACCTTTGCCGAGGTGCTGACCCTCAAGCGCGAAGAAGGGGCGGCCCTGGCAGCAGGCACCGACCAGACTGTCTACGACGCCATGCTGTCGGATTATGAACCGGGCACCACAGGTTCCGATCTTGCCGCCATGTTCGGGGCATTGCGGCCCCGCCTTGTCGCCCTGCGCGCAGCTGTGCTGGCCGCTGAGGCCCCTGCGGCGCTTGACCATACCTTTGACGAGGTGGGACAGCTTGCCCTGTCGACCGACCTTGCCCTCGCCTTCGGTTACGACCTGAGCACGGGCCGGATCGACAAGGCGGTGCATCCGTTCTCGTCGGGGTCGGGCGCGGACGTGCGGATCACCACCCGGACCAACCCGACCGATCCGTTCAACTGCTTTTATTCGACCATCCACGAGGTGGGCCACGCCGCCTATGAACAGGGGGTGGACGCCAGCTACCGCCTGACACCCATCGGGCAGGGCGTGTCGATGGGCGTTCACGAAAGCCAGAGCCGGATTTACGAAAACCAGCTTGGCCGCAGCCGCGCCTTTACCGGCTGGCTCTATGGCAAGATGCGCGATGCCTTTGGCGATTTCGGCATTCCCGACGGCGAAGCGTTCTACAAGACCGTCAACCGGGTCGCAGATGGCTACATCCGGACCGAGGCGGACGAGGTGCAGTACAACCTGCACGTCCTTTTGCGCTTTGACCTTGAACAGGCGCTGATCTCGGGCGATCTGGCCTTGAACGACCTGGAGGCGGCCTGGAACGACAGGTTCCTGTCCGACTTCGGCTTTGCCGTCGACAAGGCGTCCAACGGGGTCTTGCAGGATGTGCACTGGCCGGTCGGTCTGTTTGGCTATTTCCCGACCTATACCCTTGGCAATGTCTACGCCGGCTGCCTGCACGAGGCGGTGCGCAAGGCGGTACCGGATCTGGACGAGGACCTGTCGCGGGGGGACACCAGCCGGGCGATAGCCTGGCTGCGCGATAACCTGCAACGGCACGGCGGGCTTTACATGCCGCGTGACGTGGTGGCGCGGGCCAGCGGGACGGAGCCGAGCGAGGGCCCGCTTCTGGACTATCTCGAGGCCAAGTTCAGCGATCTTTACACCCTCTGATAACAGGCAAAGCGCCCATGACCGGCTATGACATCGCACGGGGCAGGGGCGTCTGGGCGCTCGCCCTGGGGCAAACGCTGGCTTATGCCTGCATCTACTACATATTTGCCGCCCTCGTGCTGGCGTTGCAGGACGGACTGGGCTGGGAGAAGGTCACGCTGGCCCTGGGGCCGACCCTTGCCATCATCATTGCCGCGATCAGCGCGCCTCTGGCCGGGCAGATCGTGGACCGGGGATACGGGCAGGCGCTGCTGACCGGCGGGGCGCTCTTGGGGGCGATGTCGCTGATTGGCCTGTCGGCGTCAGTCACTCAAACACAATACCTTTTGGCATGGGCGGGCATCGGACTGGCGCAGGGGGCCTGCCTTTACGAGGTCTGCTTTGCCATCCTGATCCGGCGGCTTGGCCCCGATGCTAGGGCGGCGATCGTGCGGGTCACGCTCGTTGCAGGCTTTGCCTCGACCCTCGCCTTTCCGGCAGGGGCGGCGCTGGCCGAGGGGCTGGGTTGGCGCGGGGCGGTTCTGGTGGCCGCTGGCGTGATGATCCTGATTACCGCCCCCCTCAACCTGTACGGGGCTGCGGTGATCCGGCGCGACACCCCGCCACCCGGCCCGAAAACGTCCGAAGCTGACAGACGGGGGCGACGGGCGGCCCTGCGCAGTCCGGGGTTCTGGCTGCTGGCGGTGGCCCTGTCGATGTCCTCGCTCAATCACTGGATGATCGTCGCCATGATCGTGCCGATCTTTGTCACCCAAGGCGCCTCGACCGACTTTGCGGTTCTGGCCGCAGCCTGCGTCGGACCGGCGCAGGTGGCCGGGCGGTTGCTTTTGTTGCGCTACGAGGCCCGGATCGGGACAAAGCCCGCAATGCAGTTCACCGTTCTGGGCAGCGTGCTGGCCAGCCTCATCCTGTTGGCGGCAGGCCTCGCCCCGGTGCTGGTGCTGTCCTATGCCATCCTGCAAGGGGCAGCGGTCGGGATCGCGACGATCTTGCGCCCGGTGTTGATCGCCGAGGTGATGGGCCCGGAAGGCTACGGCACCATCGCCGGAATGATCCAGATCCCCGCGCTTTTGGCAGGGGCAGCCGCACCCGTCCTTGGGGCGGCGATGTTGGCAGGGCCGGGGGTGGCGGCATTGATGGGGCTTAGCCTCGTGCTGTCCTGCACCGCCTTTCTGGCCGTGGTGGTCCTGCGACGGATGTATTGAAGGAGACGCCCTTGCTTGAGATGGACAAAGCCGCCCTCGACCAGTTCCTGATCGACCAGTTTCCGCAGGTGGTCGGAGAGTATGCCGTCGAAGAGGTTTCATCCGAAGCCTTGACCCTGCGCCTTGTCGTCGCCGAACGGCACCTGCGGCCCGGAGGCACCGTGTCGGGGCCCGCGATGTTCGGACTGGCGGATGTTGCGGCCTACCTCGCCATTCTGGCGCGGATCGGGCCGGTCGCGCTGGCGGTGACCACCAATTGCAGCATTGATTTCATGCGCAAACCAGCGGCAGGCAAGGACCTGTTGTGCGTCGCACGCGTGCTAAAGCTGGGGCGGACGCTGGCCGTTGTCGATACGCTGATCTATTCGGAAGGGGCCAAAGACCCCGTTACCCGTTCCAGCCTGACCTATTCCATCCCGCCAAAGGGCTGATGAGGCGCGAAAATGTGGGGTATTATGATACCTAATTTTTAAGCCTTTGATTTTGGTGCATATTTCAGAAAGTGTGGCGCTTGACTGCGCTGACCGCTCGCTTATAAGCCGCCTATCCGAATGACGGGGGGCCGGGACAGACTCAGGGCCACCACAAACCACAGGTACACCACATGAAAACCTTTACCGCGACGCCTGCGGATATCGAGAAGAAGTGGATCGTGATCGATGCCGAAGGTATCGTTCTTGGTCGTCTCGCCTCGATCATCGCCATGCGTCTTCGGGGCAAGCACAAGCCCACCTTCACGCCGCACATGGATATGGGCGACAATGTCATCGTGATCAACGCCGAGAAGGTCCAGATCACAGGCAACAAGCGCGAAGAGAAAAACTACTGGCACACCGGCCACCCCGGCGGGATCAAGTTTCGCACAACCGGCCAGCTGCTTGAGGGTGCCCACCCCGAACGCGTGGTCATGCAGGCCGTCAAGCGGATGCTGCCCGGCAACAAACTGAGCCGTAAGCAGATGACTCACCTGCGCGTCTTTGCTGGCCCCACCCACAACATGGAAGCGCAGCAGCCCGAAGTGCTGGACGTCGCCTCGATGAACCCGAAGAACACGAGGACCGCGTAATCATGGCCGAACAAATCAATTCGCTGGAAGAGCTGGGCTCTGTCGCGACCGCTTCGCCGGCCGAGACCCTCGCCGCCGCTGCCGCCCCGCGCGAGCCCGTCCGTGACGAGCTGGGCCGGTCCTATGCTACTGGCAAGCGTAAGGATGCGGTTGCCCGCGTCTGGATCCGCCCCGGTTCCGGCAAGGTCACCGTGAACGGCAAGGACATGCCCGTCTACTTTGCCCGTCCGGTTCTGCAGATGATCCTGCGTCAGCCGTTCCAGGTTGCCGGTGTGTCTGGCCAGTTCGACGTGAACGCCACCGTCAAGGGCGGCGGTCTGTCCGGTCAGGCCGGTGCGGTCAAGCACGGCATCTCCAAGGCGCTGCAGCTGTACGATCCCTCCCTGCGCGGTGCGCTGAAGGCCGCCGGCTTCCTGACCCGCGACAGCCGCGTTGTTGAGCGGAAGAAGTACGGCAAGGCAAAGGCCCGCAAGAGCTTCCAGTTCTCCAAGCGTTAATTCTGTATTTACAAAAAATACAACAAAAACAAAGAGTTGCGAGAAATCGCAGCTCTTTTTTCTTTGTCCCGATTGAGTCTCGTATGCTGATTTTGCAGGGTTTTTCTTGCCAAGAAGTCACGATCCAGTCACGCTGAGTTTGCAGTTCTCACGTGAAGGTTTCAGTTCTCAGCAATGGCAGGTCAGTATCAAGATCGACAGGACAGCAGGATTTATGGCTCTCGCCTGATCATTCATCGGCGTGTGGATCTGGGTAACGACAACTTTTACTTTCGAGCAAAAGTCTCAGGGCATAACGGCTACATCAGACGCAGTTGTCAGACGGATGATCCTAGTCGTGCGATGTTGCTGGCTGAGCAAGCCTATGAAGAACTGTTGGTTCGAGCAAAGGGCGGCTTTGCTCTCAAGACAGTCACGGTTGATGCGTTCTTTGAAAGCTGGATCGAAGCAACAAAGCATCGACTGACAGAGACGCGGTATTGGTCTGCCCCCATTGAGTGGTCCAGTTTAAATGTTAGTGCATGGTCGGCCTTTG
>ERZ887849.1112-NODE-1112-length-26567-cov-65.081925_pt1 | contig 26567 bp, 24 predicted proteins | sample MGYA00521267_ERZ887849 | MGnify/ENA primary metagenome ERZ887849 (study PRJEB32303, sample SAMEA104408601) | aquatic metagenome | biome: Brackish water; feature: Pelagic; material: water | place: Baltic Sea | collected 2014-06-06T16:11:00 | depth 2,863 m ... | reverse complement strand
AGCCAGCTTTAGGATTGCATATAATGGCAATATTCTTCATTTAATAAATAACCAGGTTTTAAGTTAAAGAGTTTTATACTTTATCTTCATATTTTGTCTAAAAATGAGCTTTTTTAATACAACTAGAAAGTGGGTCTTTGTAACAAAAGTTTAACAATTCTGTAACATAAATGTCTCTTAAAAGAATTACATGCGAAGAACTTTAAACAATTAAATTAAAAGGAAAAATAAATGAAAAAAATAAACTTTATTTTGTCTTTACTGATTGCAGTTACTATTGGTTCTTATGCATCAGCAAGAGATCAAATTAAAATTGTTGGTTCTTCAACTGTTTACCCATATGCGACTGTGGTTGCAGAAAAATTTGGTAAAAGTGGAAAATTCAAAACTCCAGTTATTGAAAGCACAGGAACTGGTGGAGGAATGAAATTATTTTGTGCTGGAGTGGGAACGCAACATCCAGACATTACTAATGCATCAAGAGCGATTAAAGATAGTGAAAAATCTTTATGCGCTAAAAATGGTGTAAAAGATATTATTGAAATTGTAGTTGGTAATGACGGAATTGTTTTTGCTCATTCATTAAAAGCAAAAGATGTAAGTTTTACTAAAGAGCAGTTATGGAGAGCTCTAGCAAAAGAAGTGGATGTAGATGGAAAAATCGTAAAAAATCCATATACAAAATGGAGTCAGATTGACAAAAGTCTTCCAGACTTTGGTATCAAAATTATGGTTCCCCCACCAACATCCGGAACAAGAGATGCTTGGGAGTCTTTAGTTATGGGTAAAGGTTGTTCTAAAACTGCAAAAGCTGCTTTTGAAGCAAAGAAAGCAAAATCTAGTAAAAAAGCTTGCGTACATTTTAGAGAAGATGGCCTAGCAATAGAGGCTGGAGAAAATGACACTTTAATGGTTAATAAATTAGTTGCCGATCCAGAAATGTTTGGATTATTTGGTTACAGCTATTTAGTTGGCAATAAAGATAAAATTCAAGCCTCTGCAGTAAATGGGGTAAAACCTAGCTTAGAAGGAATTCAAGATTATTCTTATCCTATTGCAAGACCATTATTCTTTTATGTAAAAAAATCTCATATTGGAGTAGTTGCTGGAATTAAAGAATTTTTAAAAGAATTCACTTCTTCTAAAGCAATGGGAAATAGAGGATACTTAACTGACATTGGTTTAGTTCCTTTAAGTAAGGACAGATATAAAATAACTAGAGATGCAGCTACAAATCTTATACCTATAAAATTATAAGTTTAACTGCATTTTTGAATTCTGGTAAGGCCGATCCTTTGTGGTTCGGCCTTTACCTATTGTGAGAAATGAAAAGATGAACTTATTAATAATAATTTTTATTATCGCTTTTAGCGTCACTTGTTTCTTTTTTGGCAAATCTCAAATAAAAAAAATTGCATCTATAAATCAATTTAAACCAAAAGCCCTACCTCACTTTTATGGTTTTTATTTATCATTATGGTGCGCACTACCTGCATTATTGATTGTTCTGTTATGGACAATTTTTGAGCCTTTTATTGTAAAGTATTTTATTATTAGCAGCTTAGAACAAACATCATCTGAAAATTCGGAACAATTAAATTTAACTTATCAAAAAATAAAATCATTTTATTTAGGAACATTTGGTGGTTCAGCCCCTGATGCAATCAAAATCGGAGCGGCTAAGTATGCATCGTTTATATCTATCGCGCAAAACGCTAAAATCGTTTTAATTTTAACAACAGTTATTGGATTTTTGTTAATAGCTTTTAAAAAAATTAAAAATAATATTCACGCAAGAGAGGGTGTAGAATTAATTTTTAAAATCGTTTTAATTGTTAGCTCTGTAATCGCTATATTAACGACTGCAGGGATTATTTTTTCATTATTATTAGAAAGTATAAAGTTTTTTAGTCAAATTAATTTCTTTGATTTTTTATTTGGCTTAGAGTGGAGTCCCCAGAAAGCATTTGTGAGAGATGCTTCGGTTGCATTAACAGCGGAACAATCAAAAGAGTTAGGAAAAGCATTCGGCGCCATTCCTTTATTTGCTGGTACGGGTTTTATTGCTTTAATTGCAATGTCAGTTGCTGTGCCTATTGGTTTATTTTCTGCAATTTATTTAGCTGAATATGCCAGCCCCATGTTAAGAAAATTTGGAAAGCCTGTTATTGAGATATTGGCTGGAATTCCTACGGTTGTGTATGGCTTTTTTGCTGCCCTAACAGTTGGTCCTTTAATTAAAGGAGTAGGAGATACTTTTGGTTTAGAAGTTTCATCAGAAAGCGCTTTAGCTGCAGGATTGGTTATGGGTGTCATGATTATTCCTTTTGTCTCCTCTTTATCCGATGATGTAATTAATGCAGTTCCGCAATCCTTAAGGGAAGGTTCTTATGCATTGGGTGCAACCAAATCTGAAACAATTAGGCAGGTAGTATTACCAGCTGCATTGCCAGGAATTATAGGTTCTATTTTACTGGCTGTATCAAGAGCAATTGGTGAAACAATGATTGTGGTTATGGCTGCAGGACTGGCGGCAAACTTAACTATAAACCCACTAGATTCAACAACTACAATTACCACTCAGATAGTAATGATTTTAGTTGGAGACCAAGAATTTACTAGTGCAAAAACACAAGCTGCATTTGCTTTGGGATTAACTTTGTTTGCAGTTACTCTAATTTTAAACTTCATCGCCTTACGCGTGGTGAATAAATACCGAGAAAAATATGACTAAAGAACAAAGGTTACAAAAAAGATATGCTTCAGAAAAACGGTTTAAAAGCTATGGAATTATTTCTATTTGTTTAGCTTTAACTTTTGTTGCACTATTGGTATTTAAAGTTTTATCTGAAGGTAGTAGTGCTTTTGTAAAAACTAGTATTCAATTAGAATTAAATTTTGATCATAAATTATTAAATACATCTAAGCAGCCAACTAAAGAGGAAATAGAAGATATTGATTTTTATGATTTTACACTTCAGCATATTTTAAAAGTTTTTCCTACTTCCAATAGAGATGAAGAAAAGCAGCTAATTAAACTATTCACATCTGATTTTGAATTTGAAGTTAAAAAGTATTTTAAGGCTAATTCAGATATTTTAAATAAGGTAATTACTTTAAATATTACAGCTTCATCAGACTTAGATCAGTTACATAAAGGAAATTATCAAAGAGATATTCCAGAAAACCGAAGAAAAATTTCAAACTTTCAGTTAAAAATTTATGATCAATTACTAGAGAAGAAAAAAATAAATAAAGTTTTTAATAATTATTTTTTTACTAATGGAGATTCAAGAAATCCAGAAATTGCTGGGATAGGTGGCTCAATGCTAGGATCATTTTTTTCAATACTAGTATGTTTAATTATTTCTTTTCCGATAGCCTTGCTAGCAGCAGTTTATTTAGAGGAATTTGCCCCAAAAAATAAATTTACGGATTTTATTGAAATTAATATAAATAATTTAGCAGCAGTTCCCTCTATTGTGTTTGGACTTTTGGGTCTTGGTATTTTGTTAAACGTTTTTGAATTGCCAAGATCTACTTCATTAGTTGGAGGAATTACACTTGCTTTAATGACCTTACCTAGAATTATTATTCCTTGTAGAGCTTCATTAAAAGCAGTGCCACCCTCAATTCGTGAGGCTGCACTGGCGGTAGGAGCATCGAAAGTTCAATCAGTTATTCATCATGTTGTTCCGCTAGCAATGCCAGGAACTTTATCTGGAACTATTATAGGTTTAGCCCAAGCTCTTGGTGAAACTGCTCCCTTATTACTTATTGGAATGGTTGCTTTTGTAGTTCAAGTTCCAGGTAGCCCTTTAGATCCATCAGCGTCCCTTCCAGTCCAAGTTTTTTTATGGTCAGAATCTGCAGAAAGAGGGTTTGTAGAAAAAACTTCTGCTACTATAATGGTTTTATTAGGTTTCTTAATTATAATGAATTCAATAGCAGTATATGCAAGACAAAAATTTGAAAAAAAATGGATTTAATGACAGATACAAAAATTAAAATATCAGCAAACCATTTAAATGTTTTTTATGGCCAAAAACAAGCGCTCTTTGATATTTCTTTAGATATAAATCAAAACGAAGTGACTGCATTAATTGGACCTTCTGGTTGTGGGAAATCAACTTTTATTCGATGTATTAACCGCATGAATGATGTGATTGATATTTGCAGAGTTGAAGGGGAAATTAAAATTGATGAAAAAAATATTTATGAACCAGGAATAGACATTGTGAGTTTACGAGAAAAAGTTGGAATGGTGTTTCAAAAACCAAATCCTTTTCCAAAAAGTATTTATGATAACGTTTGTTATGGGCCCAAGATTCATGGAATAGCTGAATCTAAGGATGATCTTGATGCTATCGTAGAAAATAGTTTAAAAAAAGCTGCACTATGGAATGAAGTCAAAGATAGATTGCAGGAACCAGGGACAAGTCTGTCTGGGGGGCAACAGCAAAGATTGTGTATAGCAAGAGCAATTTCTGTTAACCCAGAAGTTATTTTGATGGATGAACCTTGCTCAGCATTAGATCCTGTTGCGACAGCAAAAATAGAAGAATTAATTGATGAACTTAAGCAAAGTTTTACTATTGTAATTGTTACACACTCCATGTCACAAGCGGTACGAGTTTCACAAAAAACTGGATTTTTTCATTTGGGAAAACTAATCGAAGTTGGAACAACAGAAAAAATTTTTAAAAACCCAACTAACAACATGACACAAGATTATATAACTGGTAGATTTGGATAAACTATGACGAAAGATACACATATTGTAAAATCATATGGCGAAGAACTCCAATTCTTGAATGATAGTATTATTCAAATGGGAAGTTTGACAGAGTCTTTGCTTGCTGACTCTATGAATGCAATTACAATTTTAGATAAAGAGGCAGTTGATCGAATTGTCCAAAGTGACAAAAAAATTAATGAATATCGTGCTAAAATTGATACTCAAATTATGACATTGCTTGTAAAACGAGCGCCAATGGCCATTGATTTGAGAATAACCATCACTGCATTAAGAATTTCGCAAGATCTTGAAAGAATAGGAGATCTTGCAAAAGGCAATGCAAAAAAAATGTTACCCTTACCTCAAAATTTATCAGCAGATTTACTTAAAAGCTTAAAACGTTTAGGTGCACTTGTTGAAAGTCAATTAAATAAGTCAATTGATGCTTACATAAACAAATCAAAAGAAATAGCTGTGGAGATAATTAAATTAGATTCAAATGTTAATGAACTTACGTATTTATCCATTAAAGAGATTTTATCCTTTTTATCTAAAGATACTAAAAATCTTGAATATGCTACCAATCTCTTATTTGTGGCAAAAAATTTAGAAAGAGCTGGAGATCATATTAATAGAATTGCTGAAAATATTTATTATTTAGTTGAGGGTGATTATTATAAAAAAAAATAATTTATAATGATGAAGGCAAAAATTTTTATTGTAGAAGACGAGCCTTCCATAGTTCAATTAGTTAAATATAATTTAGAAAAACAAAATTTTAAAGTATTAGTCTCTAATAATGGAGAAGAGGGACTTCAAGAAATAAAAAAAACAGAACCGGATCTAATTTTATTGGACTGGATGCTTCCTGATCTATCCGGAATCGATATTTGTAAAGCTTTACGAAAAGATACAAAATTTAAAAATGTACCTATCATTATGCTTACAGCTAGATCGCAGGAAGAAGATAAAGTTTTAGGATTAAATGTTGGAGCGGATGACTATTTACCCAAACCTTTTAGTAACCTAGAATTAATTGCAAGAGTAAATGCATTGCTAAGAAGATCAAAACCAAGCATTGCTGAGGATGTTGTATCTTTTCAAGATTTAAAAATAGATCGGTTACAAAGAAAAGTATTTAGAGGTAATGTAGAAATTAAATTAGGACCCACTGAATATAAATTAATCAATTTTTTTGTTAAAAATCCTTCTAGAGTTTATTCACGTGAGCAATTATTAGAAAATATATGGACCAGTAGTATTAATGTTGAATTAAGAACGGTGGATGTTCATATAAGAAGATTAAGAAAAGCAATTAATCTATCAGGCACGAAAGATTTAATTCGCACAGTACGTAGCGCTGGTTACGCTTTGGATCCAGAATAGTATTTTAGATATATGAGGGAAGAAGAATAGTGATATCTGTTCCTTTTCCTTCCTGGCTTTGGATATTAAATTCGCCTCTGTGTTGCTTTATAAGGTGTTTTACAATCGCCAAACCAAGACCAGTTCCATTAATTTTTCTTGTTTTTTCATTATCTACTCTAAAAAACCTTTCGCTTATTCTTGGTAGCAAATCTTTTGGTATGCCGATTCCTTCATCCCTAACATGAATTTCAAGTTTTTGATTAGATTTTAATCGAGATTCTATGAAAATATTTTTATTAGAGTCGCTATATTTAATAGCATTGTTTATTAAGTTAGAAAAAATTTCAATTAATTTATCTTTGTCTCCAATTATATTAAGACCCGTTTCATCTAAATTAACTTGTAGAGAAATATTTTTTTCTAACAAAGACTTGTTATAAAATTTTTGTACGTAGTCGATAATTTCTTTTATATTAATTCTACTATTAGGCCTTATATGTTCTTGTTGCTCAATTTTAGATAGTATTAAAAGATCTTTAATTAAATCTTCCATTCTGCTGGTTTCTTTAAGCATTAAGGGTAAGAAATTATTTTTTGTTTGTTCATTCTTATTTTCATTTTCGTTATTAATAGTTTCAAGACCTAGTTTAATGGTTTGTAGTGGTGTTCTTAATTCATGCGATACATTTGCAACAAAATCTGATTTTAATTGTTGGATTTTAAATATTTCCGTAAGATCTCTCATCAAGATAAAAATTGATTTCTGGTTCCCTAAAAAAAATGTTGGGGAAGGAAATATATATGACTCATAGACTTGAAAAGTAGGTTTTTTTGTTTCGGTCCTTATCGTAATGGATTTTTTGTTGATAATTGTATCTTCAATGCCCTCTAAAAATTTTGGTTCTCTTAATATTTCTGCAACATGATTGTTTGTTATGTTTTTTCCAAATCTATCTTTGGCACTTTGATTTGCAAAAATAATATTTTTTTCTTTGTTTAGTATAATAATTTGATCCGGAATTTGATCTAAGATTTTCTGTTCGCTTAAAATTATATTTTCAAATTCTGATAAACTTTTATTTGGAGTAATTTTTACTTTAGTATTTTTATAAAATACAAAATAGGTAAAGCACAAAGCAAAACCACATATAAAAAACAATAATTCAATCATATTTTTAATAATTGAAGTTAATTTATCATAACTTGTATCTAAGTGAATAACCTTAAGTATTTATTTATTAATTTTAAAAAAATTATTTTTAGCAAAGTTTGATTGCTAATTGTTCTTTTGTTGTATTGCGCTTTATCTTATAAGATTAATCTATTAATTAGCTTAAAACTTTGTTTAGATGGTCCAATTCTTCCCTTTTGCATTTGTTATATTGTGGTCATCTGCTTTTATTACTGGAAAAGTAATTGTAGCTGATGCCTCTCCTTTTGCAGCACTGTGCTTTAGATTTTCCATTGTTTGTGTTTGTTTTTTTTTATACTCCCTTGTTACTAAGCAGAAAATAATTCATTCCTTTAGCGAAACTTCTAAAGCGATGGCTACCGGAATATTGTTTCATGGAATTTATTTAGGTGGTTGTTGGTTTTCTTTTTCTCAAGGTATGCCAGCTGGAATTGTTGCATTAATTGTTACCATGCAACCCATTCTTACTTCTTTATTGGCAGGACCTTTGCTTGGTGAGGTTGTGACATGGAGGCAATGGGTGGGAATTTTTTTTGGTTTTAGTGGAACATTATTAGTTTTAGGTATTGATGCTTTAGATACATTACCCTTGGTTGGTTTGATTGCATCTTGCACTGCTTTAGTTGCAATTACTGCAGGAACTTTATGGCAAAAAAAATTAAGTATGGATATGCCACTTGCAACTAACAATATGTATCAGTCTTTTAGTGCTAGTATTTTTCTTTTAGTAGCTTCATTGTATTTAGAAAATCCGTTTATTCATTTTACTACAAACTTTATTTTAGCGATGGGCTGGCAAATTATTGCAGTTTCTTTTGGGGCTTTTACTATCTTAATGTTTTTAATCAAAATTGGATCTGCTAGCAAAACAAGTACTTTATTTTTTTTAATACCACCCGTCTCTGCTGTTATGGCCTGGATGTTTGTTGATGAAGTATTAACTACTTTTGATGTGATAGGTTTAGCTATCGCTACCCTCGGAGTTTATATTGCGACAAGAAAAGAAAATGAAAAATTAATTGATAAAGTATAATAATTTTTAATGAAAAAAAAAATTGCCATTTTAGGATCTGGAATTATTGGTCTTTGTTCAGGATACCATTTGTTAAAAAAGGGACATGCAGTTACTTTTTATGATCGAAATGAACCGGGTAGTGGAGCTTCTTATGGGAATGCAGGTTCATTTTCTGATTATGGAGCTGTGCCTTTAAATCAACCTTCTATTATTAAAAATCTACCTAGTTATTTATTCAGTTCTTTTTCACCACTCTCTATTCGATGGAGTTACTTATGGAAAATAATCCCTTGGGCTTTGCAATTTTTAAAAAACTGTAATGAAAAATCCATGAGAGATACTGCTGAAAAAATGAATGATTTATTGGTTTTTTCGCTCTCTGAATATGACAGAATATTTAAAGATGTTGGCGTTGGTGATTTAATAGAAAAAAAAGGAGCTCTTTATATTTATGGTAACGAAAATAAGGAGCAAGTAGCGAAATCTAATTTATTAAGAGAAGAATTAAAAATAAAACAAATTGTATTATCCAAGCAAGAAGTGCATGATATGGAACCCGGTTTACATCCTGTGTATGCAGGAGGAATTTATTTTCCTAATTCATGGCATGCTAGAAATCCAAAAAAAATTTCTGATAAAATTTTTGCTAAATGTTTAGAAATGGGAGCAACCTTTATTCAAGATGAAATAAAACAAATTCAGTCAAATACCTTAACATCAGAAAATAATACTTATGCTTTTGAACATTTACTTATTACAGCTGGAGCTTTTTCTAAACAATTTACAGATCAGTTAGGGGAAAAAATACCTTTAGAAACAGAACGAGGATATCATGTTCATTTTAAAGATTGTGAGAATAGGATTAAACGTCCTGTATGCTCACTAGACTCAGGGGTTTATTTAACTCCCATGGAGCAAGGATTGAGAGCTGCTGGTACGGTAGAACTTGCTGGTTTAAAAAATCCACCGAACCCAAAAAGAATTAAATATGTTACAGATGAATCAAAAAAAATGTTATCTAATTTGCCTGATCCTTATGATAGTTGGTTGGGATTTAGACCGACCCTTCCAGATTTTGTACCTGTCATAGGAGAATCTAAAAAATATGAAAATATTTTTTATGCATTTGGCCATCATCATCTTGGTTGGACGTTAGGAGCTGTGACGGGAAGTATAATTGCTAAACTAATATCCAAAGATGGGGTTAATTTAAATTTTTCTAAATATAGTTCTTCAAGATTTAGTTAATTTAATAAATGAAGAAAAAGCTTAATTAAGCTGTTTTAATTTTTTTCTCGATAAATTCTGGTAGCTCTTCATTTCCAGTATTATCTTTATCGTCTTTCCAACCTTTTGGTTGATAAGCATGCATGACATGTAGTTTGCAATACACTCTGTCGTCCATTGCAGATCTTCCGCAGAAATAAAAATCTTTTTCATCAGGATGACCAATGGGCCATCTGCAAACTTTGTCTGTTAATTTTTCTAAAGGAATTGGATTTTCAGGTTCAAAGTCTTTTTCAATAACAATAGCTCTAAGACCTCTTGGTCTTCTTTGTCTAGTTGGAGCATTATTTTCATTGATTACTCTATTGTTAATTCTTGGTGCTGAGATCATTCTAGATTGGGCTCTTCCTTGAAGACCTAATCGATGTGATTTTCCAATAACTGCATTTCTTGAAATACCATCACCTAACATTTTTGATATTTGACTAGCAGTATGACCTTCTGCCCAAAGTTTTTTTAGTTGCTCAGTTTTTTCTTCTGTCCATGCCATAGGCGGTGTTATAGTACCATATATTGGATATGCAACAAAACTTAACACAATATATAGTTTAAAAAAACTCTATTTTTCATAGGTTTAATTAACATTTGAATTATATCCACATTTTTGTGCATTTTTATTGTTTTAATTGATAGTAGGTAGGCACATGACAACAATTGAACAAAAATACAAAATCGGAACAAGAAGATTTGGAAGAGTGAATTGGATTGGACTTTACACTCTTTATACCAAAGAGGTTTTGAGATTTTTTAATGTTTGGTTTCAAACCGTGCTTTCTCCCATTGTAACTTTTTTACTTTTTTTGGGAGTATTTAGTCTAGCAATTGGAAATAGTAGAGCCGATGTATTGGAACATAAGTTCACTATTTTTTTAATTCCAGGATTAATTGCAATGCAAATGATGCAAAATGCTTTTGCCAATACAAGTTCATCCTTAATGATTGCTAAAGTACAGGGAAATATTGTCGATATTCTTTATCCTCCTCTTTCTGCTATGGAAGTTACTACTGCAATGATAGGCGGAGGTATCACCAGAGGAATGATTGTCGGTTTATGTTCTATTATAGCTGCAGAGGTTTTTATTACCGTTCCAATTTATAGTGTTTCTATCATATTAATTTACAGCTTGCTTGGTTGTTCTATGCTTGCAGGATTAGGTTTTGTTGCTGGTTTGTGGGCTGAGAAGTTTGATAATATGGCAGCTGTAACGAACTTTGTTATTGTGCCACTTTCTTTTTTATCAGGTACTTTTTATTCTATAAAAAATTTAAATATTTACTTAGAAACAATCAGTTTATTTAATCCATTTTTTTATATGATTGATGGATTTAGATATGGTTTTTTGGGAGTAGCCGATGGATCTATAACCGTTGGATTAATACTTCTTGGTGTCATTAATATTTTCATCTGGTTTTTTTGTTATTTTTTATTTAACAAAGGTTATAAAGTTAAATTTTAATTATTTATGAGCGCTTTAGCTAAAACTTATAATAGAAAAAAAATTGCTTTTAAAAAAGGCAGTGGGTCATTTTTGTATGCAACAAATGGAAAGAAGTATTTAGATTTTGTTCAAGGTATTGCAGTAAATTCTTTGGGTCACGCCAACCCTCAGCTGATAAAAGCTTTAAATAATCAAGCTAAAAAAGTTTGGCATGTTTCTAATGCATTTATTATTCCTGAAGGAGAGCAATTAGCAAAAAAAATTAAACAAAAAACTTTTGCTGATTATGTTTTGTTTCAAAATAGTGGAGCCGAAGCAACAGAAGCTGCAATAAAAGTTGCAAGAAGATATTTCTATTCTATTGGTAAGCCAAATAAAAATAGAATTATTTGTATTAAAAATTCTTTTCATGGAAGAACTTTGGCTACTATTTTTGCTAGTGGATCCAAAAAAATGACAGAAGGATTTGGTCCCAAGGTATCTGGTTTTGATCATTTTAAATTTGGCGATCATAAAAAATTAAAAAAACTTATTACAAAAAATACAGCTGCCATTATGGTTGAAACTGTAGTTGGTGAAGGTGGGATAAAAGTAATACCAAAGTGGTGTCTGCAGGGTTTAAGAAAACTATGTAATCAAAAGAAAATTCTTTTAATTCTTGATGAGGTTCAGTGCGGAATTGGCAGAACTGGAAAATTTTTTGCTTTTGAGCATGCCAAAGTCAAACCCGATATAGTCCCTATTGCCAAGGGAATTGGCGGAGGATTTCCAATGGGAGCTGTTTTAATGAACAAAAAAGCTGCATCAGGAATGGTTCCAGGTACACATGGGTCTACTTTCGGAGGCAATCCATTAGCTATGAGTATTGGAAATACAGTAATAGATATAATTTCGAAAAAAAACTTTTTAGATAATGTTACTAAAATGGGAAATCATTTCCATTTAGAGTTAAAAAAAATTCAAACAGAGTTTCCAGCAATTATTAAAGAAGTGAGAGGTATTGGATTAATGATTGGCCTCCAATTATTTCATGATCAAACAAAATTTATTAAAAAATTAATGGATCATCAATTATTAACTATTAGAGCTGCAGAAAATGTAATAAGATTATTGCCACCACTTACTGTTACAAAAAGTGAAATAAATTTGGCGATTAAAATTATCAGACAAGTTTGTAAAAATTATAAATAATACAATGAAACATTTTTTAGATTTAAGTCATATTAGCAAAAAAGAACTAAGAGGCATTGTTAATGAAGCAAAAAGAAGAAAGAAAAAATGCTCCAACAAAGGAAAAGTTGTCGTAAGCGAAAAAAGTACAGCTAAAGATAAGTTGCTATTAATGATTTTTGAAAAACCATCTACGAGAACGAGACTCTCATTTGATTTAGCCATGAGACAGCTTGGCGGACAAACAATTGTTATGAATTCTCAAGATATGCATCTTGGCAAAGGAGAAGAAACAATCGAAGATACTGCTAAAGTGATTTCTTCTTTTTCCGATGTTGTAATGTTTAGAACGTTTGCACATAATTCTTTAATTGAATTATCAAAATTACTTACAGTCCCCTTGATTAATGGATTGACGGATCATTCTCATCCTTGCCAATTATTAAGCGATGTACTGACGTTCGAAGAAACTAGAGGATCAATTCAAGGTGCAAAAGTTGCCTGGGTTGGTGACGGAAATAATGTTACGAATTCTGCTATTGAGGCAGCAGTTCAATTTGATTTTCAATTAAATATTGCCTGTCCAAAGGGATACATGCCATCTAAAAAAATTTTAGATTGGGCAAAATCAAAAAAAGGAAATATTCAAATTATTTCTGATCCTGTAAAAGCTGTCAAAGGTGTTGATTGCATTATGTGTGATAAATGGATCTCGATGGGAGACAATGTAAATGTTAAGAAAAAGAAGAAGGAATTAAAACCTTACCAGGTTAATGAAAAATTAATGAGCTATGCTGCTAAAGATGCAATTTTTATGCATGTTTTGCCAGCAGCTAGAGAAGAAGAAGTTGTTAGTTCAGTGATTGATGGCAAACAGTCGGTTGTTTGGTTACAAGCCGAAAATAGATTGCACGGTCAAAAAGCTATTATTGACTGGTGTTTAAGCTAATCCCGCCAAAAAGACGGAAGAAAAAATACTAAGACTGAGAATAATTCTAATCTTCCTAATAACATCGCAAAACTTAAGTACCACTTAGATAAATCAGGTAAACTCTTAAAGTTACCATTAGGTCCAATGACATCTCCAAGTCCAGGTCCAACATTAGATAAAGCTGTTGCAGCAGCAGATACTGAAGTAACAAAATCCAAACCAGTCATGCTTAATAGGGCTGAGAGAATGAAATAAATAAAAATATATAAAAAAACAAACGTTAAGACAGAAGTTAAAATTCCTTCGTTGATAATTTGATTTTTATATTTAATAGGAAAAACTCCATTTGGATAAATAATTTGTTTTATTTGTTTGCTAATAAATAAATTAACAATTTGAAATCTAAATATTTTTATTCCACAAGTAGTAGAGGCTGTGCATCCACCAACAAACATTAGTATTAAAAAGAAAAACATAGAGAAATTTCCCCAAGTGCCAAAATCTTCTGTGGTGAATCCTGTTCCAGTAATAATAGAAACAACATTAAATACAGATTCTCTGATGTTGTGCGGGATAGATTCTTTTACAAAAAAATAAGAGTAAATAATGATAATGATACTTGCAAATATAACAAATTGTAAAAAACCTTTAATCTGATCATCAGTAAAAAATGCTTTTTTATCTCCTTTTAAATATTTTAAATAAGTTAAAAAAGGAATGCTACCAGCAATAATAAAAATCATTGCAGTCGTTTCTATGGAAACGGAATCATAAAAACCAATTGATTTAGAATGTGTTGAAAAACCTCCAGTAGAAATAGTAGTTAATGCATGTGCTACAGCATCAAAGTAATCCATTCCAAATATCCAAAAGGAAAGTGCACATATCACTGTAAGAATAAAATAAATTCTTGTAGTTGCTAGCGCAATAGCTTTAGAGCTTGGAAGAATTTTTTCAAATTCAATTCCTTCTGATTTAAATAAAGACATTCCACCAATGTTTAATAGTGGCAAAACAGTAATGGCCATTACGATAATACCAATGCCACCAAGCCATTGTAAGATGGCACGCCAGATTAGAACTCCTTTAGAAGCCTTTTCAATATTATCAAGGATGGTGGAACCCGTTGTAGTAATACCTGACATAGATTCAAAAAAAGAGTCAGTAAAAGAAAGGTTTAAGGAGGAGTACATGAATGGAATAGAAGCAAACAATGTAATGGCCACCCAAGAGAAAGTGGTCATCATAAAGGCTTGCTTAATATTTAGCATTCTATCCTCCGTTTGGTTTGAAATAACCATTAAAGAGCCAATAAAAATGGAAAAAATAGATGATAATAAGAAAGTATGAGTTTTATCTCCAATAGTAATTTCTACGATGTATGGAATGATCATAAAAAAACCCAAGATGATCAGCAAAAAACCAATTACTAAAAAAACAGTTTTTAATCCAGTATTCATATTTTCACGTAAATATAAAAATATAGGAATTCGTTTTTAAAACAAAGGAAGTTTACAAGTAAAATACATGACAAATTTTTAATTTTTGAGTTATAAGGAGTAAATTTCATTAGATGATTGATAACGAGTATTTAGATTCAAAAGCCTGGCCATTCGTAGAAGCAAGGGAGTTATTGAAAAAAAGGCAAAAACTTTTAGAAAAAAAAGGTTATGCTTTATTTCAAACTGGCTACGGACCGAGTGGCTTACCGCACATAGGAACATTCGGTGAAGTTTGTAGAACTACCATGGTGATACAAGCTTTTAAAAAAATATCTGACATCCCAACAAAGCTATTTACCTTTTCCGATGACATGGATGGCTTACGTAAAGTACCAGAAAACATTTCAAATAAAGAAGTATTAGAAAAAAATCTTCACAAGCCATTAACCAGTGTTCCAGATCCATTTGGCAAATTTAATAGCTTTGGCGAACATAATAATGAAATGCTCAAAAGTTTTTTAGATCAATTTGGTTTTTCTTATGAATTTAAAAGTTCAACCGTATTATATAAATCAGGAGTATTTGATGAGACCTTAAAATTAATTTTATCTAATTACGATAAAATTATGAATATTATTTTGCCAACACTAGGTCCTGAGCGAAGAAAATCTTATAGCCCATTTTTACCAATCTGTCCTGAAACAGGCCATGTTTTGGAAGTTGCTATATTAGAAAAAAATATTGCGTCTCATGAGATAGTGTACGAAAGTAATGGAAAAAAATTTTCTACTCCGATCACAGGAGGGAACTGTAAGTTACAATGGAAAGTGGACTGGGCTATGCGATGGCATGCATTAGAAGTTGATTTTGAAATGTATGGTAAAGATTTAATTCCTAGCGCAGAATTATCATATGAAATTTGTAAAGTTTTAGGACACAAACCGCCAAGTGGTTTTTATTATGAATTATTTTTAGATGAAAAAGGAGAGAAGATTTCAAAATCCAAAGGAAATGGTATTTCTATCGAGGATTGGCTGAAGTATGCAAGCCCTGAAAGTTTAGCATTATATATGTATCAAAACCCTCAAAGGGCAAAAAAACTCTATCCGCAAGTGATACCCAAAGCAGTAGATGAGTATTTAAGTTTTTTAGATAAATTTTCTGAACAGCCAATGAAAGAGCAATTAGGCAATCCAGTATGGCATGTTCATGATGGAAATCCTCCTCAAGAAAAAAATGTTATTACTTTTGGCGTTTTGCTGAACTTGGTTAGCGCCAGCAATGCAGATAATGAGGAAGTTTTATGGAAATTTATTAAAAACTTTAAATCCGACGTTAATCGCACTGAACATCCCATTTTAGAAAAACTGATTAAAAATGCGATTTCTTATTTTAATGATCATGTAAAAATTCATAAAAAATATAGATCAGCAAATGAGCTAGAAAAGAAAGCTTTATTAGAACTTACGCAAGAGATTCAAAAAATGCCGGAAGGTTTGTCACCAGAAGAAATGCAAACAATTGTTTTTACCGTTGGTAAAAATTATTATGCTAAAGAGGAATTAAGAAATTGGTTTAAAGCAATTTATGAGGTGGTATTTGGAGATGAGCAGGGTCCAAGAATGGGCTCCTTCATATGTTTTTTTGGAAAGCAAGAAACAATAGATTTGATAAATAATTCGTTAAATAGAAAATAGATAAATGCTTTATGAAATTATAAGTTCTCTGCTGAAGAAAGCAGATCCTGAATTTTCACATCATTTAGCAATTCAATTTTTAAAAAAAAATTTTTTACCCTTACATATATTCGTAAGTAAGCCCTCTAAAATTTTAGAAACAAGTCTTTTTGGAAAAATTTTTAGAAGTCCAGTAGGAATAGCTGCAGGTTTTGATAAAAATGCAGAGGTTTATAATTCTATTTTTAAGCTAGGTTTTGGATTTGCAGAAGTTGGAACCATTACTCCAATTGCACAACCTGGCAATCCCAAACCAAGAGTTTTTAGGTTAACAGAAGATAAGGCTATAATTAATCGACTTGGTTTTCCAAGTGTTGGCATGGATGAAGTTTATACTAGAATACATCAAAATAAACCAAATGGAATTCTAGGAATTAACATAGGACCAAACAAAGAAAGCACATCTAAGCTAGATGATTACTTAAAGTGTTTTGAAAAATTTTGTAAATTATCTGATTATATTTGTATTAATATTTCTTCACCCAATACTCCTAACCTAAGAGATTTGCATGAAAAAAGTAAAATTGAAGAATTATTAAAAGCTATCAAGGCAAAGCAAGCCGAACTTAATAATAGCACTCCCATCATTTTAAAAATTTCCCCCGATATAACTGATAATAATATTTCTGAATTATCAGATATTTTACTAGATCAAAAAATTGACGGTATCGTGTTAACCAATACAACCATTGGAAATCGAAATGATTTAAGAAGTAAATTTAAAGAAGAAATGGGAGGGTTGTCAGGATTTCCACTCCAGACTACTTCTAATATAATTATCCAAAAATTTTATAAAAGATTAGGAAACAAAATTCCTATCATTGGTGCCGGAGGAGTTTCGGATGGAAAATCCGCTTATGAAAAAATTAAGTCTGGAGCAAGTTTAGTGCAACTTTATACATCTTTTGTCTACGAGGGTCCTTATGTTGCAAATAAAATAAATGAGGAATTAGAGGATTTATTAATGAAAGATGGTTTTCAAAGCCTAAAAGAGGCCGTTGGTGCTGATTGCATATAGCAATATTAAATGAGAGATAATTACATTTGCAGTTAAAAAAAATCTCATACGAATATACATAGGCAATTGTTCTCCCGCCGTTTTTTTATCGCACATATAAATTAGCAGATAAATGAGAATATAAATGATTATCTTTAATACATAAGTAACCATCAACTCTGAAGCCAGAGCTATCAAGGGAAATGTAACAGATAATATCTTCAACAAATAATCATTGGTTTTCGCTGGAAGCAAAATCAGCTTCATCCATAGTGATCCAGATAAAAAACACAAAATTATTACAGAGTAGATAAAGAAAATATCGATAAGAAAATTATAATTTTTCAAATTTGCCACTAAAGATAAAAAGTAAAATGGGATTAATCCTGCATATCCTAAAATTTGAATTAATTTATTTGAATTCATTAAATAAACTTTTTAAAAGCGTAAGCCGAAATTGCAGCAAATATAACGCAAATGAGCATAGTACTTATCGCATATGTTCCAGGAAAGTTTTGAGCTGTGTTAATAATAAATTCTGACATATTATTGCTTGTGACAGTAGAGTCAGTCACAGAAGATAATTTTTTTACAACTTTACTAAAAAATAAATCATATCCAAATTTTAATCCAAAAATTAAAACTAAAATTGACATAGTTACGCGAATTTCTTCATTTTTTAGTTTCATTCCAATTTTAGTTCCAAGCTGAGCGCCAATAACACTTCCTATAACTAATATGATTGCTAAATAAATATCTACCGTGTCATGATTGATTGCATGGAGTAATACAACAAAAATCATTACAAATATCATCACAAAAAGTGATGTGCCCGGAACTAATCGTGCAGGCATTCCTAAAATGTAAATCATGATTGGTACCAGTAAAAAACCGCCTCCCACTCCAAGAAGGGATGACAAAATGCCAATAATGGCTCCAAAAAAAATCGGAGGAATTATGCTTATATAAAGATGAGATTTGTGAAGTCTAATTTTAAAAGGAAGGTTGTGAACCCAGTAGTGTTTATGTAGCTTTCTTCTTATAAATCTATTCTGACTTATTCTTCTAATTTCAATTAAACTTTCAACTAACATGGAAATTCCAATTGAGCTTAAAAAAATACAATATAAAATATAAATTAAATTATCTATAACGCCCATCACAAAAAAGAATTTAAAAATAAAAATTCCTATAAATGAACCAACTATTCCTCCAATAGAAATTAGTAATCCCATTTTGATATCAAGCTGACCTTTAAACCAATGGCTAAGACTTCCCGATACAGAAGCTACCAATACGTTATTTGCACCGTTAGCAACTGCAAAAGTCGGAGGAATTCCCAGAAATATTAATATTGGAGTAATGATCCAACCTCCTCCAATTCCAAGCAAACCTGAAAAAAAACCAGCAAACAGGCTAACTATAATTAGACTAATAAAATTAATATTAACTTCTGCTAATGGTAAATAAATTTCAAACAATGTATTAATTTTTTTTTATTTTCATTTTTTAATATCTGGTTTCGCAGGATTTACAAATGGGAATCTTGCTTTTGCTTTTGTATCTGCTGCGCTTCCATTTCGGACATATCTTTCTGCGTCATCAATACGAACCATATTTACCCAGGTTGGAATGCCATTTGTTGTTTTGTGTATAAACAATCTTCTTTCTTGATCCTTTTGAATAATTTTTTTAAGAATATTTGGATCCCAATTTTTAAAAGCAATTAATCTTAGCTCTTCAGCAATTTCAGCATACTGAGGTTCGTTAATGAGGTTTTTAATTTCATCCGGATCAGTTTTCAGATCATACAAGAGCTCGTCTACTCCTTCTAAATACATATATTTATAATTTCCTTTTTTAATCATTTTACTAGGTCCTGTGGAACCATCAGCGGCAAATTCAGAAATAGCCACATCATCTAGATTGTCATCTAAACCTTGCAGAGATGGATACAATGACTGACCATCAATTTCTTGATTTAATAATTCTGATGCCTTTCCATCTGTTACGATATCAATAAATGTTGGTAAAAGATTAATTAAAGAAACATTTTTATTAATCTTTGAAGGCTTAAATCTATTAGGTGCATAAATAATTAATGGTATTTTAGATGCCCATTCAAAAAAATGTTGTTTATACCACATTCCTCGCTCACCCATCATTTCGCCATGATCAGCTGTGAAAATAATAATAGTATTTTTATCTAATCCTGTTTTTTCTAATACATTTTTTATTGAGAGGATTTGATCATCTATATAAGAAATCATCCCATAATATCCGTGCCTAGCATTTCGACGGTGCTCATCTGTTACGGTATATTGATGACGACCTTGGCAATAATATAAATTTCTACTTAGATGGTCTTGTTTGTCTAATGGTATTTCTTTAATTTTTGGAAGTTCAATTTTATCATGATTATATCTGTCCCAATATTCTTCTGAAATTGTAAATGGAGAATGTGGTTGGGTAAAAGAAATAGTTAAAAAAAACGGCTTATCATCTTTTTTTCTAGCAAGATCATATATGGCTTGCTTCGCAGCATTTGTGACCTCATCGTCATAGTCCATTTGCATAGATCTAATACAAGGACCACTTTCAATGACTGGAGCCATTGTCAAATTGGTTGGTCGGTATTCTCTTCCTTTACTCCAGTCAACTGTCCATGCAAAATTTGCAGGATAAATTTCAGTTGTGTGTCTTTTTTCATAGCCATGTAATTGATCCGGTCCTACAAAATGCATTTTTCCGCTTAATTCAACTCTATAGTCTAAAAATCTTAAATAGTGAGCAAAAGAAGGAATGCTTGATCTATATTCACTTGCGTTGTCATACATATTAATAGAAAAAGGCATTTTTCCTGTGTGCAATGAAGCTCTGGATGGACCGCACATTGGAAAATTACAATAACAATTTTCAAAAACCACTCCATGTTTTGCTAATTCATCTAGAGTGGGTGTTTTAGATGTTTGATTTCCATAAAAAGAAAGAGCATTAGCAGCTAATTGGTCTGCCATAATAAATAAAAAATTAGGATTTTGTTTTTTCATTTAATAACTTGATGATGGTATTATAAAAAATTGAAGATTTTAAAAAGTCCCAACATTTAAGTTGGGACTTTTTTTACTTATTTATTTTTTAGTTATACGCATATTCATTTTTTTTAGAGTATTATCGTAAACTTTATACTGCGCTTCTACAAAAGCTTTAGTATCTGTCGGGTTACGAACATCAATTACATTCCCCATAGCTTTATTCATCTTGATCCATGTTTTATCAGATTTATTTTTTTCTAAAGCATCAGATATATGTTTTAAAACATCGGGCGACATATTTGGTGGCCCGTATACGGCAGACCATCCAACAATCTGCTCCATAGTTTTATAACCCAATTCTGTACCAGTCGGAACATCCGGTAGTAAAGATTGTCGTTGTGGAGTAGCGACTGCTAGAGCTCTAAGCTTACCAGCTTTAATTCCATTTATAACTCCTGAAAGACCTTGCCACATAAAATCTACTTGACCTCCCATAAGAGCAGCGCTGGCTTTCCCCCCACCTTTGAACGGAACATGCGTAAGAGCACCATCTTTTGCATTCATCGTGTCAGCCATAACAGCTGTAGCAATGTGAAGCAAAGTACCAACTCCAGTAGATCCGTATGTCATAGGAGTTCCTGATTTTATTTTTTTTTCAAAATCTTTAAAAGATTTAATACTACTAGAGCTTGGCACAACTAGAACAAAAGGATTTGTTTCTAACATTCCTATTATCGTAAAATCATCCCATTTATAAGGAATGGTTTTGTTCATAGCTGGCACTCCCATTTGTGATCCAACTCTTGCTAATAACAATGTATAACCATCTGGCTTTGAATTTTTTACAAATGTGGAAGCAATTACACCTGCAGCTCCAGCCTTATTCACAGCTAAAATTGGCTGACCAATATAACCAGGTAAGGTACCAGCTAAAATTCTAGCCGACACATCTGCCAAACCACCAGGACCGTAAGGTATAACCAGTGTAATTGGTTTACTTGGATAATTATCTGCTAACAATATGTTAGGAGATAAACTTAGTAAAAATGCAGAAAGAAAAATTACTACATTTTTTTTGATGTTTTTTATCATTTTTTCCCCTTCTAATAATTAGTTTCTTTAATTAATTAATTAATGACAAAGAGTCAATTCATAATTATAAATATCCAATTTTAAAGTATTTATTGAATAAATAATGAAAATTTATAATAATTTCTTATGGAAACTAATAGTAAAATTTTTTTAAATTCATTTCCTGTCTCAGGAATACGAAATATTAATAAAAAAAACTTATTAAATCTAATCTCCAGGGCTGGAACAATTTCAAGATCCCAGTTGGCAAATATATCAGGCTTAACCCCTCCATCAGTTTCAAAAATTACCAGAGTAATGATTCAGGATGGGATTTTAGTTGAACAAGGAACTATAGATTCCACAGGCAAAGCAGGTAGGAAAGAAATTAATTTAAGTGTAAATCCGGAAAGTGCATATGTCATTGGTATTTCATTGACTGCCAATCGACCAAAAATTGTTTTATCTAATGCAGTTGGTGAAACATTAGATACAAAAGATTTATCTGATTTGAAATTTTCTGAAATTGACAAAACAATAGGTCAAATAATTTCTAGAGTTAAAGATATTGTATTTGACAATTCTATAGACAAAAAAAAATTACTTGGGATTGGAGTGTCTGCAGCACTATCATTAGGAAGCACAGAAGATGTTTTGTTTTCACTTCCTTTAGGATGGAAAGGAGTCAGTTTGCGTGACAGACTTGAAAAAGAATTAAATTTGCCAGTCAAAATTGAGGCAAGAGCTTCTGCATTACTTAAAGCTGAAATTTCTCAATTAGAAATACCAAAAGATATTTATTTAATTAATGTTGCTCTAAATACTGGTGTAAGTGCATTTATTGGGGGAGGGATTTTTAATCCAATGTTAAATGGGTTTGGGTCAATTTCGCATTTAATTTTAGATGAAAATGGACCTAAATGTCTAGATTGTGGAAGAAAAGGTTGCTTTGAAACACTTGCTTCTGGAATATCTTTGGTAAAATTTGCTGAAAAATTGAAAATGAAAAAAGAAAGTAAAGATCGACAACTTCATAACTTAATATCACAAGCTGACGGAGGAAATATGAAAATTAAAAAACTTTTTTTTAATGCTGGAAAATATCTTGGCCAAGCAATTGATTCAATTAAAATTTTATTTAATCCTTCAATGTTAATTGTTGCTGGAGAAGTGGGCAGACAAAATGATTATGCTGAAGGGGTTAATTTTAAGTTAAATGAATTGGGATATAAAAATATTGAAAATTTTTTAAGATTTAGCCAAATTACTTCAGAAGAAGCCGCTAAAAGTGTTGCTTTAGATGAATTTATTTTTGCAAAATCATTTGATGTTGATCAATTAAAAATAGCTAGTGATAGATAAAAATGAAAACCAAAAACTTTCTAAAACAAGATATTTTTTCTGCATTTGCTTTTATTGTTTTTGGTAGTTTTTTGATATTTTTTTTAATTCCTGTTGGCATTATTGAGCCAGGAAATGTTGAGTTTTCGGTATTATCACCATCTTATTACCCAAGGTTAATTTCTTACATTTTAATATTTATAGGAATTGGAATTTTAATCAAAAATTTTACCTCAGGTTTTTTTGAAAAAACTAATTTAATAGAAAATAAATATTTGGTCAGGATGATGATTGTTTTAGCTTTAATTTTTTTTATAATATTTATGTTGCCAATTTTGGGTATCCCAATTGTTTCTGTTTTTTCTATTTTATTTTTAATGTTATTAGGAGGAGAGCGAAGACCAATTATAATTGCATGTGTTTCAATCTTGGCACCACTCTTTATATATCTTTTTTTTACTAAAGTTGCTCAAATACCGATCCCAAATGGTTTATTTGAAAGGTTAATATAAAAAATGTTGCAACAGTTATTGGATGGTTTTTTATTGTTTGCAACTTTGGAAAGTTTTATTGCTCTAGGTCTTGGAGTTTTTATTGGAGTTATTGTTGGAGCAATTCCAGGATTAACTACGCCGATGGCTGTAGCTTTAACCTTGCCCTTTACTTTTACTTTATCTCCCGTAACAGGAATTCTTTTATTACTCGGAGTATATAAGGGGGGAATTTATGGAGGATCCATAACTGCCATCTTGATTAACGCACCAGGAACACCAGCCGCATCTTGCACAGTTCTAGATGGTTATCCAATGGCAAAAAGGGGGGAGGCTAAAAGAGCCCTAGACATTGCGCTATACTCATCTTGCGTTGCAGATTTTATTTCAAATATTGCATTAATTTTATTCGCCGGTGTTTTAGCTAGCTTTGCGCTTAAATTTGGACCCGCTGAGGTTTTTACTCTAATTTTTTTCTCTCTTACAATAATATCTGGCGTATCAGGAACTCAGCTTTTGAAAGGAATGGCCTCGGCATGTCTTGGTCTATTGCTTGCAACTATTGGAATGGATTTAGTATACGGAACTAATCGTTTTATATTTGGTCAAACGGATTTGTTAGCCGGGTTAAATTTTATACCTGTTTTAATCGGTCTCTTTGCTGTTCCAGAAATATTAAATTTTTTTTGCAAAGAGCAAATTAAGTTAGAAAAAAATCCTCTTGCAGGAATTGGAGCGTCAATCAAAGATTTTTTTCGATGCTTTAAAACAATAATAAGAGGAAGTTTTATTGGAGTAATACTTGGAGCAATACCTGGTATTGGAGCGGCACCATCTGCATTTTTATCTTACTCTGAAGCAAAGCGAACTTCAAAAAATGCTGATAATTTTGGAAAAGGAGAAATAGAAGGAGTTGCAGCAGCCGAGGCTGGTAACAATGGTGTTGCAGGAGCCACTATGATTCCATTATTAGCGCTTGGTATTCCAGGAGATGTCATTACTGCAATTATTTTAGGTGCATTTATGATTCACGGATTAAGACCAGGTCCTTTAATGTTTAATGAGAATATTGAATTAATTTACGCAATTTTTATGGGGATAATGTTAAGTTCTATATATCTTTTTGGTATTGGTAAAATTTGCATTAAATTTATTTCAAAAATAAGCGATATTCCACACAGGATTCTATTTCCTGTAGTTTTGATTTTGTGCATTTTTGGATCTTACGCAGTTAACAATAGTACTTTTGATATAGCTGTAATGTTTTTAATGGGTATTTTGGGTTTTGCGATGTTAAAATTAAATATTCCAACAGCGCCTTTTTTAATTGGCTTTATTCTTGGACCAATGTTGGAGGATAGTTTTAGGCAATCACTCCTTATATCACGAGGATCTTACGCTATATTTTTTTCAACCCCAATTTGTTGGTTCTTTTGGGTTCTCACAGTTATCATTATTGGTATGAGTTTTTGGACATATTCAAAATCTAAAGAATCAGCACTTTTAAAAATAAAATAAAATTTATGAATTTTAGATTTGGAATTATTACCGATACACACATTAGGCCAAAAAAAGGAGATCAGTCATCCCCTTACAAAGTTAATGATTTTGCGAATAAAAGAGCAGAGTATGCAGTAAATCTATTATCGTCTTTTAAACAAAAATTTACTATCCACCTAGGAGATGTTGTTCATCCATTGCCATCTTTACCAACTTATAGCGTGGCATGCCTAGAGGCAAAAAAAATTTTAAAACCCTTGTTATCTAAAATGTATTTTGTTCCTGGAAATCATGACATAGGTGATAAATCACATGATGCTTCTCCAGCGGGACCTTTAAATAAGAAAACTATAAGTATTTATAATCAAAACTTTGGACCATCCTGGCATTCATTTGTTTATAAACAAATTGTATTAATTTCTATAAATTCTTCATTGGTAAATTCTGGTTTGGAAGAAGAAAAAATTCAAAAAGTTTGGCTTGAAAAACAATTGTTAAAATTTAAATCAAAAAGAATTTTTTTATTTTCTCACTATCCACCTTTTATTGATAATCCTAATGAACCAGAGCATTATGATAATTATGCAAAGCCAGGAAGAAAATGGTTGTTGAATATTTGTGAAAAGGCAAATGTTGAAGCTATTTTTTCAGGACACGTACATCATTTTTTTTATAATAGGTACAAGGGAATAAAAATGTATGTTCTGCCAGCTACTAGTTTTGTTAGACAAGACTATGCCGAAATTTTTCCTATTGAACCAGCTCCTGAGTTTGGTCGAAACGATATTGGAAAATTTTCTGTTTCTTTGGTAGAAATTACAAAAAAAAATCATCGTTTAATTTTTTTACCAACAGAAGGAAAAATTACAAAATTCAAGAAAAATCAAAATTTTTCTAATTTAAAAAATAATAAGTGTAGATTAACTCCACATATGAGACACAATTGGGCTGGAAGTTTAGATCTTCCGTATAATGGACCAATGGAAGAGTTTTCTAGAAAAAGAGCAAGAAATGATTATCCTTTAATGAGATTATGGCAAATGGGTATTCAAACAGTAAGAACGCCTATTTCTGATTTAAGTAATAAAAATTTTTTAAAACGAATGCATGATTGGAATGCAGTTGGAATAAAATTTTCACTATTTAAACAGGGAGCTTTAAATAAAAAAGATTTATTTATTTTAAATAAAAATAAATCATTGATATCATCTTTTGATATAGCTCTTAAAAATCCTGAAAAATTTGTTGATAAATTTAAACTGAAATTTTCTTTTCCAGTTAGTATTGGAAAAATAGTATCATCTTCATCTAGTAAAACTAATAGTTCAAAGTTTGCTCATTCAGTTAGTTATGGTTTTGAATTAAATGATATAAACAAAGTAAATTTTTATTGGAAAAATTCACCTAAATTAGGATATGTTTTTCAAACAAATGATAAAGACAATTTAGATATTTTTTTTAAAAAATTATCCATATTAAAAAAATTAACACATAGGCCAATAACTCTAGTAATAAGATTTGCTGGAATTAATCCAGCTATTCCATCTTTCGATAATAATAAATTGATTAAAAGGTTGTCAAAAGCTATCAAACTCCAAAAAAAATATCCTTTTATAGATCTGCAGGTTGATACTTTTATGACTATCGATCGCGGCTATCATCCTAGAGCAGGTCTTATTGATAGATTATCAAATTTAACATCTATTGGAAAAAGTCTTATTTTATAGAGTTTAAAATTAATTTCTTGACCAAAATTGCATATCAAAATATACCCCTGCTCGGAGAAACTATGGCAAATCTTTGTGAATTAACTG
>ERZ887849.1109-NODE-1109-length-26589-cov-13.978556_pt1 | contig 26589 bp, 26 predicted proteins | sample MGYA00521267_ERZ887849 | MGnify/ENA primary metagenome ERZ887849 (study PRJEB32303, sample SAMEA104408601) | aquatic metagenome | biome: Brackish water; feature: Pelagic; material: water | place: Baltic Sea | collected 2014-06-06T16:11:00 | depth 2,863 m ... | reverse complement strand
GCTTCCTCAGGCGCAGCTTCTTCGGCTGGCGCGGCAGCGGCGGCGGCGGCTTCTTCAGCAGCAGCAGCGGCTGCTTCTTCAGCGGCGCGCTTGGCTTCTTCGATTTCTTCCAGACGTTCCATGGCTTTTTTGCCCGGTTTGCCTTTCAGCGGATTGTTGCGCTCTTCGCGTTTCCACAGACCAGCGTCATCCAGAAAACGTGCAATACGGTCAGATGGCTTGGCGCCGTGGCCGAGCCAATGTTTGGCACGCTCAAGGTCCAATGTCAGACGTGTTGCGTCATCTTTTGGCAAAAGTGGGTTGTAAGTGCCGATTTTCTCGATGAAACGGCCATCACGCGGCATCCGGCTATCCGCCACAACGATGCGATAAAATGGGCGTTTCTTAGAGCCGCCACGCGACATACGAATTTTAAGTGCCATTGAATAAATCCTTTCAAATAATAGCGTCTATTTCTTTTTTGGGGGAATCCCCATGCCTTTGAGGAAGTCCGGCGTCGGTGGTGTTGACCCCGAACCCCCAGTTAGTTTGTTAAAATCAGGTAATTGGTCAGCGCTTGGCATACCGCCGCCCATCAGGCCGCCGGGCATGCCACCGCCCATGCCACCCATCATACCAGCAAGGCCTTTCATGCCGCCTTTGCCGAATTTTTTCATCATATCGGCCATTTGCCGATGCATTTTGATGAGCTTGTTAATTTCTTGCACACTGGTACCAGCGCCGGCCGCAATGCGCCGTTTGCGGCTGGCATTGAGAATTTTTGGATTGTCTTTCTCAGCCTGCGTCATCGACGAAACAATGGCCGCTTGCTGAATCAGGGCGCGGTCATCCATTTGTAGGCCGGCAGTTTGTTTTTTCAACTTGCCCATGCCCGGCAACATACCCAGCACGCCTGACATGCCACCCATGCGCTGCATTTGTTTTAATTGTTCGGCCAAATCTTCTAGCGTAAACTGGCCTTTCTTCATGCGGGCGGCGATTTTCTCCGCCTTTTCCGCATCCATGGTCTCGGCGGCTTTTTCCACCAGACCGACAACATCGCCCATGCCCAAAATGCGATTGGCAACCCGCGATGGATCAAATATTTCGAGCTTATCAACGCCCTCACCGACACCGAGGAATTTAATCGGCACATTGGTGACATGGCGGATTGACAAGGCCGCCCCGCCACGGCCATCGCCATCGGCACGTGTCAACACAATACCCGACAGCGACACGCGCTCAGCAAATTGCGCCGCAATCGTAACCGCTTCTTGACCGGTCAAACTATCAGCGACCAATAGAATTTCTTTTGGCGAAGCGGCTTTTTCAATCGCTACCATTTCAGCCATCAGCGCTTCATCAGCATTGGTGCGACCTGCGGTGTCCAGCATCACCACATCAAAACCACCCAGCTTGCCAGCTTGCAAAGCCCGTTTGGCAATATCGACCGGCGCTTGGCCTCCAATAATCGGTAGCGTCTCAACACCAATCTGCTGACCCAAAACCGCCAATTGCTGCATCGCCGCAGGGCGTTGCGTGTCAAGCGACGCCATCAGTACTTTGCGCTTATCTTTTTCAGCCAGCCATTTTGACAATTTACCGGTGCTGGTTGTTTTACCCGAGCCTTGCAGGCCAACCATCATAATTGCCACGGGCGGCACCGCATCGAACGACAACGGGGCAGCTTGGCCGAGCATTTCAATCAAAGCATCATTAACGATTTTGATCACTTGCTGGCCCGGCGTCACCGATTTCAGCACTTCCGCCCCAATAGCGCGCGGACGCACGATATCAATGAACGCGCGCACCACCGGCAGAGCGACATCGGCTTCTAAAAGGGCTGTGCGAATTTCGCCCAGCGCCGCGTCGACATCTTTTTCAGACAGCGCACCTCGGCCGCGTAAGCGGTCAAATATCGAACCCAGATTTTCAGACAGCGTGTCAAACATGCAAGTCTTAAATGCCTCAACCAAAAGTGCACCCGTGGGCAAATATTGCTGACGGGTGGCGATTTCGCTCCAATGAGCTGAAACCATTTCAAATATCGCTTCGTTATGAAGTGGCGGCAAAATAGGCGCAAGCGCGGATAAAGTCAAGAAGGCTGGCGCAGGCTCCTGATAAGCCCTATATAAAGGCCATGAGCACAAACACCACCATAAGCTTTAGCAAAATGAATGGGCTAGGCAATGACTTTGTCATTATTGACGAACGCACCAATAATGTGGCGCTAGACGCGGCACATATTCGTGTTTTGGCGGCCCGCGACAATTCACTGACGCAAGGTTGTGACCAACTCCTGATCATCCAACCAGCGCGCGGCGACGGTGATGTGTTTATGCAGATTTTCAATCAAGATGGCAGCGAAGTGGCGGCTTGCGGCAATGGCACGCGCGCGGTGGCGGCTTATTTGGCGCAAAAACATGGCCAAACCGAGGTTGCCATTGAAACCCTTGGCGGCTTGCTGCAGGCCCATACTCGACTTAACAATGGCGACCACCACCCGCAGGTTCGCATGCCCTTGCCGCAGTTTGATTGGCGCGATATTCCTCTCAGCCGGGCCCCCGAAACCACCGCGTCGGTCGCCATGAATCAATATTTACCAAATGGCTTTATGGTCAATGTCGGCAACCCACATGCGGTGTTTTTCCTTGATGCAGAGCGCGGGGCAACGGCAACTATGGCGGCGCAATATGGCCCCATGCTGGAGACCGATGCTTTATTCCCTGAGCGCGCCAACATTAATTTCGCCATGCTGGTCGGCGACAATATTTTGCGGCTTGATACATGGGAGCGCGGCGTCGGCTTAACGGCAGCCTGCGGCACGGGCGCCTGCGCCACCGCCATTGCCGCCATTGAAACAGCCCTTGTCGACGGCCCAACAGTAACCATTCGCCCGCCTGCCAATGGCGATGACAATGATCATGAGGTCATTCACATTACCTATCGGCCGGGGGAAGAACTGGTCATGGCAGGGCCGGTGCGGTTTGATTTTGACGCCGAAACCCCAATCGAGCCAAGCCGATGAGCGAGCGTCGCGTCAAAGTAGAGAATTTCGGCTGTCGCCTGAACGCGCTTGAGGGCGATGTCATCAGCCAAGCGGCACAACAAGCCGGTCTGACCCATGCCACCATTATCAATGGTTGTGCGGTCACTGGCGAAGCTATGCGGCAAGCCAGACAAGCGGCACGGCGCGCCAAACGTGATGACCCAGAGGCACAAGTTATCGTCACCGGCTGCGCCGCACAGACCGATGCGGGGCAATTTTCCGCCATGCCGGAAGTCGATTTAGTGTTGGGCAATGAAGAGAAATTATCGCCGCAGGCTTATCGCCGTGAAAGCGCGCAGGTTAGCGACATCATGCAACAACAAACCGCCACACCACTGATGAATATGCCGCAAACCGGCCGCGCACGTGCCTTTGTGCAAGTGCAAACTGGCTGCGACCATCGCTGTACCTTTTGCATTATTCCCTTTGGTCGCGGCAATTCGCGTTCCGTACCGGTTGAACAAGTGGTCGAGAAATGCCGCCAATTGGTCGAGCAGGGGCACCAAGAAATCGTTCTGACCGGTGTCGACGTGACCAGCTATGGGCCTGATATTGGCGTCGATGGGCTTGGGGTTTTGGTGCGGGCTATTTTGCACCATGTGCCAAGCCTGCCGCGTTTGCGCCTTTCGTCGATTGACGCCGTTGAAATTGACCCGAGCCTGCTGGATATGGTTATTCACGAACCGCGCCTGATGCCGCATTTGCATTTATCGCTTCAGGCTGGTGACGACATGATTTTGAAACGCATGAAACGTCGCCATAGCCGCCAACAGGCGATCGATTTTTGCGATAAATTAAAAAGTCAGCGCCCCGACATTGCCTTTGGCGCCGATATTATTGCCGGCTTTCCGACCGAAACCGAGGCGATGTTCGAAAAAAGCATTAAGCTGGTCGAACAATGCGATCTCGTATGGCTGCATGTGTTTCCATATTCGCAACGCCCCGACACTCCGGCCGCTCGCATGCCGCCGGTGGCTGGCGATATAATCAAACAGCGCGCCGCGCGCTTGCGAGCAGCTGGCGATCAGCAACGACAGCAATGGCTCGACCGGCAAATTGGCCAACAAATGAATGTGTTGATTGAGAAACCAGGCTTCGGACGCAGTGAAAATTTCGCTGGCGTGTTGTGCGATGACAATCTACCCAGCGGCACGATTGTTACATTGGCTGTCACCGGTCATGATGGAACAGCTTTACAGGGAGTGGCTTTATGAGTGGTTTCTTCTCACGATTGCGCGCCGGTCTGACGCGCTCGAGCCGTGCCCTTGGCGATGGCATTAGTGCGGCTTTTGGTGGGGGCAAATTATCTCTTGAACGGCTTGGCGAATTGGAAGATGTGCTGATTAGTGCTGACCTTGGGGTCAGCGTGGCCAATGAAATCTGCCAAGCCCTGCGCGACAATCGCGAACTAAAAAATATGGACGACATCGGTTTGCGCGAGGCCTTGGCCGTCGAAATCGCCAAGCAATTGCAGCCCGTGCAACAACAATTGAGCCTGCCGACCGCCAAGCCCGTGGTGATTTTAATGGCTGGCGTCAATGGTGCGGGCAAAACCACAACCATTGGCAAATTGGCCAAACGTTATATGGCTGACGGCAAAACGGTCATGCTCGCTGCCTGCGATACTTTCCGCGCCGCCGCCAGCGAGCAATTGCAAGTCTGGGGCGCGCGGGCCAATGTGCCGGTCGTCGCCGGTGCGCCCGGGGCTGATGCCTCTGGTCTGGCCTTTCAGGCTTTGGAACGGGCCAAAGCCGAAAATGTTGATATCCTCATCATTGATACGGCTGGTCGTTTGCAATCCAATGAAACGCTGATGGCCGAACTTGAGAAAATCACCCGCGTTATCGGCAAACTTGATGCCACCGCGCCTCACGCCAGCCTATTGGTTTTGGATGCCACCACTGGGCAAAATGCTATTCAACAAGCTGAAGCATTCTTGCGCGCCGCCAAAATTACCGGTTTGATTATGACCAAACTCGATGGTACGGCTCGCGGTGGTTGTTTGGTACCGATTGCCCGCAAGCTCGCGCTGCCGATACATTTTATTGGCGTTGGTGAGCAGGCCGAGGATTTGCAAGAGTTTGATGCGACGAATTTTGCCCGCGCCCTAACAGGGCTAGAAGGAGAATAGAGATGGCTTCAACCCGTAAATTTGCCGAGGAATTTGGCCCGCTTTTGGTGTTTTTTGTGCTCAATGCGCGCGGACCCCAATGGTTCGACATGCCAGACTCGCAAAGCCTGTTCATCGCCACTGCCGGCTTTATGGTGGCTCTGGCCCTCTCCATGTTGTCGAGCGTGGCGCGTGGCAAGCGGCCCAATAACATGACCCTGCTGTCAGGAGCTTTTGTTTTTGTTTTCGGCGGCATTACCTTATTTTTGCAGGATGAGACATTTATCAAAATCAAGCCGACATTAATTTATGTGCTGTTTGCGTTAATTTTGAGCTTCGGCCTATGGCGCCAACAAACTTATTTGCAAAAACTCATGGGTGAAATGTTGCCCATGCTCGAAGCCGGATGGGTCGTGCTGACCAAAAGATGGATTGTCTTTTTTCTCTTTCTGGCGCTGCTCAATGAAATCATTTGGCGCACTCAAAGCACAGATGTTTGGGTGAGCTTCAAAGTCTTCGCCATTTTGCCGCTGACCATTGGCTTTATGATGATGCAAATGCCTTTGGTCAAAAAATATCACAAAGCCAAATAGGGCTTAAAGCGCAGCAGTGAACTCAGCCGACGTGCCATGCGGATGACAATTGGCCAAGCGGATTTTCTGCGGCGCGCGGCCCGTCGATATATCATATTCTAAGACCGGTATGTGCGCGCCCCGATCGACATCCATACGCAACCACGCCAAAGGCGCCTCAGGGCTGGCCGTTTCAAAGGCCTGCGCCATGGCCGATTCAATTGCCATGCGTTGCGAAATATCCAAATATTGCCAAGTGATGGAATGGAACAGCACCGTGGTTTGACCCGTTGGGCGCTGCATCACCTGACTGGCCACCCAGCCAGCGGCATCGGCGCGATCAATGACCGGTGCGATTCCCGATTTCTGCGCCGCTTGAAAAATCTCTATCGCCCTCAGCAAACGGTCGCGACGTTGTTGCATATCGCCCCACACATAAGACTGTAAACGCAGAACATGGCTTGCATCGGCCAAATCAATTGGCGCCACATCGCAGCCCCGTCGATCGGCAATTGGAATATCCGCCAATAGTGTCGGCGGGGTGCCCTGCCAATCGCTGGCGATCGACAATAGCGCGTCCGGTGCGCCCCACTGCGATAGGCCGGTTTCATAATGATAATGGTCGAATAATAGGTTCAGCCCGGCACTACTGCCGATTTCGCGCAGACGCAATGGCAAGTGGGTTTGTCGGGCGATTTCTGAAAACCCGGCGAGCAAAACAGCGGCGCGGCCAGTCTCATTGGTCTGCGGTGGATGACGCAAGAATTTGCGAACGGCATCTTGCTGACCCTGCAATTCAGCTTCCGCCAAACGCCATAGCGCCGCTTCCTGACCCGCCTGCATTTGCCCCCCACAAGACGGATAAAATGCCGCCAAATCCGGAGCCGCGCCAGATAAAGCTTGGAAATGCAAAAACCCAGCCAAACGCAACGCAAGAGCATCATCCACCGGGTGCCCCGACCAGCCACTGAGCAAATAGTGCACAATACCACCGGCATCAAAATCGCGCTGGGCGCCGGCAATAACACTCGCTGTCACCGGCGCTTGTTGGCTGGCGCAAAATTCAGCTTGTCCGGAAAAGGCGCGGGAGATGATTTGGTTTTTATTGTCCTTATTCATCGCCTTCAGCTTTTCTTATCAGCCTCATTATAGCGTGCGCTCAAGGCCTCAAAACCGGGCGTCTCAGCCCAGTTATCGGGCTCGGTGAATGGCGAGAAATACTCCAGCTCGCGGGTTTGTTGATAATGTTGCAAGGCCCAGTAAACGCTCGGAAAAGCCAATTCTGACCAAGGAATATCGTCCCATTCAAACAGCCCAACTTCGGCGCTCTCCGGCCCAATGGCGATATCTGGTGACAATAATTTGGCGCGATAAAAAACCTGCACCTGACTAATCCGCGCGACATTATAAATACCAAGCAAGGCATTGGTCTCAACCTCGGCGCACGCCTCTTCCATGGCTTCGCGGGCGGCCCCTTGTGCAATGGTTTCGCCCTGCTCCATAAAGCCTGCCGGAAGCGTCCAAAACCCTTTGCGCGGTTCAATGGCACGCCGACACATCAGAATTTTTCCGTCCCACAGTGCCACCACGCCGGCGATGATTTTCGGATTTTGATAATTAATCAGACCACAATTATTACACACATCGCGTTCAATGCCGTCGCCATCTGGCGTGCGTTTTGAAAAAGCTAGCGGTTTTTCATAGTCGCGCGATGTATCTCGAAACGTCATAATGGCCTCACTTCCGTTACTGTCTCTGAAGATAGGGCAAAATCTGAGCTTTCAAGACAGCTTCGGTAAGCGGCCCCGCATAGCGCAACAACACCCGTCCGCGACCATCAAGAACAAAAGTCTCGGGCACGCCATAAACCCCCAGATCGATCGCCGTTCGACCATTCATGTCGCTGCCTATTTTTTGATAGGGATTGCCCAACCGGACCAAAAAGCGCTGCGCCGCATCAGGTGAGTCTTTCAAATTCAGGCCGTAAATCGCCACCCCCTGTTGCGCCAATTGCATGAGATACGGATGCTCGTCACGACACGGGCCGCACCAGCTCGCAAACACATTTAACAAAACTGGTTGGCCGGTGACTAAATCAGCATCGGTCAACGCATCCTTCTGACCCTGCCAAGACAAAGAAAACGGCGGCAGCTTTTGCCCCTCAAAGGCCGACGGCAGACGCCCCGGATCACCCATGAAAAGCGCAGCAAAAAATACCGCGACCAAGCCCGTAACAATCATTAACGGCAAAAACCGTGTCCATGAGGCGCGCTTGGTTTGAGCGTCAGTCATTTTTTGGCATCGCCTTGTCGGCCGCGCGGCGGGCTTGCGCTAAAGCGCGAAAACTGACGACAATCAGGCCGCCCAATAAAATAAACGTAACCGCATAGCTGGCGTAAATATAAGTGTCATACATGGGCCCCTCCATTGTGGCGTGCACGGGCCCGCTGGCGCAAAATTTCCATCTGCATACGGGTCAGCGTCAAAGCCAGAAACAACAGCGTAAAGCCAAGCCCCATGACCAGAAGCGGGTAGAGAAAATCGGCATGCAGGGCCGGTCGGGAAAAACGCGACACACTTGCTGGCTGATGCAAAGTATTCCACCAATCGACCGAGAATTTCACAATCGGCACATTGACCGAACCAACAATTGCCAAAATTGCTGCCGCCCGCGCCGCTTGGCCATGGTCTTCAATCGCCTGCCAAAGCGCAATATAGCCAAGATAGATAAACAACAGCACAAGCACTGATGTGAGGCGCGCATCCCACACCCACCATGTGCCCCACATTGGCTGACCCCAAAGACTACCGGTAATGAGCGCAATCAGGGTAAACACGGCGCCAATCGGGGCCGCCGCACGCCCCGCAATATGACCAACCGGATGGCGAAAAATCAATGCCGTGACACTGGCGAAAAAAATGAAACTATAGGCAAAAAGCGCCATCCAGGCCGCCGGCACATGGACAAACATAATGCGCACTGTGCTGCCTTGCTGATAGTCATCGGGCACTTGCGATACCATATAAAGACCGAGCGCCAACACGCCAACGGCCAGCCCCCAAAGCGGCGCATGTAGCGTTTGCGCCAGACGCATGAAACGCTGCGGATTGGCGTAATAGGCCGAAATATTTTCAACAGTCTTAAACATATCTTCTCCTATCGTGCCGCTGAGCCGCTGTCAAAGCGGCAAGGCGCCACGCACCATTTGCCACGCTAGCTAACGAAGCGCCACCCGCAAAGCCGCCGCTGCCGCCAAAGGCGCCAAGAACAACGCCGCCAAACTCATCAACGCTAATATGGCAATACTGGCCATATCCACCGACCCGCCATTTGATAGAGCCCCAGCACTGCTGCTGGCCCCAAAAATCAGTACCGGCACATAAAGCGGCATGACCAATAATACTGTCAGCATTGCCGAGCGGCGAATGCTCAAGGCCAACGCCGCGCCAATGGCGCCCAATAGGGTCAAGGCCGGCGCACCAGCGACCATTGACAGCATCAAAGCCGGCAAAGCGGCGGCATCAATATTCAACAGCAAACCAGCCAATGGAATGGCTGCCAAAAGCGGCAAGAATAGCGCAATGAAATGCCCAAGACTTTTGGCGACGACCACCATTTCAAGCGACAAGGGAATGAGCGCCATTTGATCCATCGAGCCATCTTCGAAATCGGCCTGAAACATGCGATCGAGCGACAATAGAACCGACATCAGCAACACCACCCATAATAGGCCGGGGGCCAATTGGCGCAACAAGGCCAGCTCTGGCCCCAAGCCAAATGGCATCAAAATAATAGCGATGAAAAGAAAACTGACGATCAGCGTTGTATGGCCACCACGCCACGCCAGCAGAATATGTTGATGACAAAGAGCAATAAACAACCCCATCACCGCACCGCCTCTTGCGTCAAGCTAAGCTGCTGTGTGGCAAAACCTAAAGCCTCATGGCTGGCCGCCAATATCATGCCGCCAACCGCCAAATGTTGCTGCGCCAGCGTGTCAATCAATGCCCGCCCCTGTTTATCCAAGGCCGTCAATGGTTCATCAAGCAACCAAATTTGACGCGGCGCAATGGCCAAACGCGCCAACATTAAGCGGCGTTTCTGGCCGGCCGATAAATCACCGACCCTTTGTTCATCATAGGCGGTTAAGCCAATATCGCCGAGATCAAACGTCGTATCCGCGCCATTAAACAGGCGCGCGGTAAAGCGAAGCGTTTCGCTTACCGTTAAATTCGCCTTCAATCCATCAACGTGACCGAGATAATGCGACTGCAAAGCGAGGGGGCCGTGGGCAAGCGAAACATCCCCGGCTTGCGGCGCCAGCAATCCGGCCAGAAGCCGCAAAAGCGAGGTCTTACCACTGCCATTATCGCCATAAACAGCCAAGGCCTGTCCGGCCTTAAGATGAAACGCAACATCGGAAAAAACCTGACGCGCGCCGCGCGTGCACGCCAGCCCAGATACACGCAACTCTTGGTCAGCATCAAAAGCTGTTACAGGGAAAAAAAGTTTTTGCTTCACCATGGTGTTTTCCGCGAGAAGTCATTATAACGCAAGAGCCCAAGACGGGCTTTTTAAAAAAATACCAGTGACTATTGCAAGGAGCGCAAAATGCCGCAACGCAAAAAAGCAGAAACACCTCAGCATCCCGACAGTTTTAAATCGCGGAAAACCCTAAAGGTTGGTAATAAGACCTATGTATATTACAGCCTGAAAGCGGCTGAGAAAAATGGCCTCAAAGGCATTTCTCAACTGCCTAATTCAATGAAAGTTCTTTTGGAAAACCTGTTGCGTCACGAAGATGGCCGCACAGTGACCGCCGACGATATCAAAGCTGTTCAAAGCTGGCTGACACGCCGCAAGTCGACGCGCGAGATTGCCTATCGTCCTGCCCGCGTATTGATGCAAGATTTCACTGGCGTTCCGGCGGTCGTTGATTTGGCGACCATGCGTAATGCGATGCAAGAAATCGGCGGCAACGCCAATAAAATTAACCCGCTCACCCCAGTTGATCTGGTCATTGACCACTCTGTGATGGTTGACCACGCGGGCACATCACAATCTTTGAAGGATAATGTGTCGCTCGAGTATCAACGCAATGGCGAGCGTTATGAGTTTTTACGTTGGGGCGCGCAAGCCTTCCAAAACTTCCGTGTTGTGCCCCCCGGCACTGGTATTTGCCACCAAGTTAATCTTGAGCATTTGGCGCAAACGGTTTGGACACGTCGCGAAAAGCAAAATGGCAAGACTGTTGAAGTTGCCTATCCTGACACACTCGTCGGCACCGACAGCCACACCACCATGGTCAATGGCATGGCGGTTCTGGGTTGGGGCGTTGGCGGCATTGAAGCCGAAGCTGCCATGCTCGGACAGCCAGTCTCTATGCTATTGCCGGAAGTCGTTGGTTTCAAACTAACCGGCAAATTGCCAGAAGGGGCGACTGCCACCGATTTGGTTCTGACAATTGTTGAAATGCTGCGCAAAAAAGGCGTGGTTGGTAAATTCGTCGAATTCTATGGCCCTGGCCTTGATAATCTGTCGCTGGCTGACCAGGCAACGATTGCCAATATGGCGCCTGAATATGGCGCCACTTGCGGCTTCTTCCCAGTCGACGTTGACACGCTGGGCTATTTGAAAGCCACTGGTCGCAAAAAAGCCCGCGTCGATTTGGTAGAAAAATATGCCAAAGCACAAGGCATGTTCCGTACACGTCGTTCACCTGATCCCGTGTTCACCTCAACCTTGTCGCTTGAACTTGATGCCATACGCCCAAGCCTTGCTGGCCCGAAACGCCCGCAAGATCGGGTGCTACTCGACGCCATGCCGCAAGGGTTTGCCGCTGCGCTGACAGATTTGGGTGTGAAAGCCAAAGATGCCAATAAACGCGTTGCCGTCAAAGGCGCCAAACATGACCTCGGTCATGGCGATGTTGTGATTGCCGCCATTACCTCATGCACCAATACCTCAAACCCAAGCGTCATGCTCGGAGCCGGTCTGGTTGCTCAAAAAGCCGTGGCTTTGGGTCTTGAAGTCAAGCCATGGGTGAAAACCTCATTGGCACCTGGCTCGCAAGTGGTAACCGATTATCTGAAAAAAGCAGGCTTGCAAAATCCGCTCAATAAATTGGGCTTTAACCTAGTTGGCTATGGCTGCACCACCTGTATTGGTAACTCAGGCCCGTTGGCCCCAGCCATTTCTGACGCCATTAATAAAAATGATTTAGTGGCCACTTCAGTATTGTCAGGCAACCGTAACTTTGAAGGTCGCGTGAGCCCAGATGTACGGGCCAATTATCTGGCCTCGCCAATGTTGGTTGTGGCTTATGCCATTGCCGGTTCAGTGAATATTAATCTGGCAACAGATCCACTGGGCACAGATAAAAAAGGTAACCCTGTCTATCTGAAAGATATTTGGCCGAGCAGCAAAGAAATTGCCGAAACAGTGCACCGCTGTGTAACACCGGCCATGTTCCGCGAGCGTTATGCCAACGTCTTCAAAGGCGATTCTGGCTGGCGCAAGGTCAAGGCAAAAGCCGGTTTGACCTTTGAGTGGAATAATAAATCAACCTATGTTCAAAAACCGACTTTCTTTGAAGGTCTGTCAGCCGAGCCGAAAGATGTTGCGCCTATCAATGATGCACGGATTTTGGCGCTTTTGGGTGACAGTATCACCACTGACCATATTTCACCTGCTGGCTCAATCAAAACCGATAGCCCTGCTGGTAAATATCTCAGCAAGAATAAGGTCAAGACAGCCGACTTCAATTCCTACGGTTCGCGCCGTGGCAACCATGAAGTGATGATGCGCGGCACTTTCGCCAATATCCGCATCCGCAACCATATGGCACCGGGCACAGAAGGTGGCGTGACCAAGCTCATGCCATCAGGCAAAACCATGCCGATTTATGATGCGGCCATTGAATATGCCAAAAAAGGCACACCGCTGGTGGTCTTTGCCGGTAAAGAATATGGCACGGGTTCAAGCCGTGACTGGGCTGCTAAAGGCACACGCTTATTGGGTGTGCGCGCAGTGGTGGCGGAGAGCTTTGAGCGGATTCACCGTTCAAATCTAGTCGGCATGGGCATTGTACCGTTGCAATTCACCGGCACAGATAGCTGGGCCAGCTTGAAGCTCGATGGCAGTGAAACCATCACCATTAAGGGCCTTGATGGCAAAATCAAAGCACGCGCAAAATATGATATGGTGATTACATCAGCCAAGGGCAAAAGCCGGACGGTGAAACTCCAAAGCCGCATTGATACAGCCGATGAAGTCGAATATTTCCTCAATGGTGGTATTCTACAATATGTGCTGCGTCAGCTAGCGGCTTAACGGCCGATCCAGTTGTTCGGCGCCGGGCAGTAATATCGGCGCCGTATCAGCTGGAAAACGAAACGCCCAGCCGGCATATCGGCTTTGCAAATCTTGGGCCAGTGTCTGAATTTCAGCACTGGCCTTTTTGCTGGCTGAAGCGGTAATCCGCGACCAGATATAATTGGCGGCACCGACATTTTCATAGCGCAGAACCAGCCCATTGCTATAGGTCAAAACCATTGGTTGCGCCGTGTCGAAGGCGATCAAATCGACGGACGCCACATTGTCGGGTTGCAAGTCAGCAAAACCAACAAACCAGCCAAGCCCACCCGGACGCGACCATTGCGCTTCACCGACGCGCACCAGATCAAAGGCTGCTTTACCTTTACCGAAGCTCACATCGCGCAGCAAATCAGCGGGGCCACGTGGCAAATCCATTGATATCCATGCCGCCGGTTCCGGGCTACGCGGCAAGCGTCCACGGGCCAGCCAAGTCTGCGCTTCGCCATCACGCCGGATATAGAAATTGCGCAAATCGGGGCCAATCGACGTGACCTGCAAGCCGGCCTCGGCCTCGCTGCGTTCTTCATTGCCCATTAAAATGGCCGCTAAAATATTTCCCTCAGCATCAAGCACGCGGAACCGCACAGCCTTGCCGAAATCTTCTGGCCGGCTGAGGCCAAGGGCGCGATGCCATTTAGGCTTGGCAGTACGCGCCTCCAACGCCTTCAAATCAGCCAAAGCCAAAAGCGTCTCCGTGACCAATTCCTGCTTAGCCGGATAATTGTCACGTTGCTCAAAGCGCCAAACACCGTCTTGGCGTGTGAAGGCCAATAATCGCGTGCCCGACATCCCCAAACCATGAGTGATTTCTAGCCGCGCCGCGCGCTCGAGAGACGCTCCATAATCCGGCAAGAACACTTCCGGTGGCGCCACCGCATTGACCCGACGGTCGGTGACGCTAGCCAGAACCGCTAAGATAAGGCCGATCAGAGCAATCAGGCTCAAAGGCCGGAGCAAACGCGCCATATCCATTAGCTGACCTCATCGGCAATTTTGGTTTCCACCAAAAGTCCGCCAGCTTTTTGCGTCGCCAGACGTCGGCGTCTTTGCCGCATCGCCAACATCAGCGCCGCCAAACCAATCAACACCGGCATGACGATAATATTCAGCCATGTGACGCGGGCTTCCAATTGGTCAATGTCGCGGCGCAAATCACCCTGCACGCGGCGCAAAGCTTTACGCGCTTGCAACAGTTCAGCGCGGTATTTTTTAGACGCCACTTCAGCGTCAGCCAGACCAGCGCCACCTTGCTCTAGTTTGTTCAACTCGCCCTGCGCCGCTTCAATGCGGGCCAGCAGGTTTTCCTCTTCTTCAAGATAATTTTGTTCAGCCGCTTTGCGTAGCGCTTGGACACGCGTAAAGGGACGCGCCACGCGCTCGCGGCCGCGCAGGCTGATCAAATCATTCGAGCCCATCATATTCTCAACCGCATTCAGCAAAAATTTGCCATTGTCGGCAATCGGCACACCAAAACGCTGGCCAAGATAATTTTGCTCCGTCACCCAAAACCGGTCATCGAAGAAATCGCTATCGGCGAACACCACAATATTAGCCGCGACATTTTCAGTTTTATGATCAGCCAGCTTGGCGCTTTGGCCCTTCTGATTTTCTCCTACGGGCGGGCCATCGGGGAAGGCGGTGGTCACCAGACCCGATAAGCGGGCGGAAATCACATAAGGTGCATCGCCCGGTTCGAAACGGCGCAATAATTTATCCGGCGACGGTGCGGTCAGCACATAGTCGCGGGTCATCAAACTGGCATCATCCGATGAGCTCACCAGCGGGGTGAAATTTGTCGTCGCATTATCGGTTGCAAACAAGGCGCCGACCGTGCCGATATTCAGATGATCAATATTGGCGGTGATTAAATCATCGCCATTCATTTCTTCACTGGTCAGGCCCATCCACAAAATATAATCCGTCAAGGCGCGGCGCGCGTCGCGGCCAGCGGCCACCCGTTGGGCTCGTTTGCGATCGGCAACAATCAGATTATTGTCCAGTTGCACGCCCCATTGGCCAAGCAATTTCGGCAAAGATGATTGCTCAGTATACCCCTTCAGCGGTTCCCCGTTTGGGCCCGCCGTCAAACTGACTTCCGATTGCGGGTCAAGAAATGCCAGAACCCGTCCACCGCGCATAATAAACTGGTCAACCGCATAGGCTTGCATATCGTTCAACGGCCGCGGATGCGCCAATAAAAGCACATCAATATTATTGGGTAGTTTCACCGAGTCTGGCGGAATAAATTCGACATTAAACCGGTCGGTCAGTTCGGCATAAATCAAAAATGGCTGCGATTGACCGCGCATGGCCGCCAAAATGCCGCCAGCCCCAGTGTCGAGCGGCAAGTTGGAAATAATGCCGAGCACGGGTTTTTCCGGCAATGATAAATTATGCACCAATCGGGCCAGATCATATTCCAAATATTGTTGGCGTTCATCGGCAAAAAACGGAATGACTTCCACCCGGTCCACCATATTGGTGCCGACCAGACCAAAGTAAACAATCTCGCCAGCATCGACTGGCTGCGCCACCAAACCCTGAGCCACAGCTTGATCTTCGGTTTCAGAAAATGGTTCTGGGTCAATAATATCGAGTTGAATTTTGCCATTGGCGGCGGCTGTCATTTCTTCCAGCATGTCGCGCACCCGGTTGGCGTAGAGCCGTAACCCCGGCTGCTCGGCGGCTAATTCTTGCGAATAATAAAATTTCAATGTCACCGGCTCATCAAGCTGACCGAGAATATTGCGTGTGCCATCACTCAGCGTGAACAAATTATTCTGCGTCAAATCAAGCCGCGCAGCACGGAAAGACACATTGGCGAATAGGTTGATAGTGACGAAAATAATCGCCAGCAAAATCAGGCCAAGGGCGTGCGGAGAAATGCGCATCATGCCCCCTCTCCCTTTTTCATGTCGACAATGATCATCGTCGCCACCAGAAACACACCAATCAGCGTGACAAAGAACACCAAATCGCGAAAATCAATCACCCCGCCAGTGATGGCGCGGAAATGCGTCAACAAGCTGAAAGAGGCTAGCGTATCAGTCAACACTTGCGGCGCCCAAGAACGAAAAATATCCAACACCAGAGGTGCTCCCGATACGGTGAATAAAAAGCAAGCGACGACGGAAATTACAAAAGCAATCACTTGATTGCGGGTTAAGGCTGACAGACATGAGCCGATTGCCAAATAGCCGCCGGCCAACATCAGACTGCCGAGATAGCTGGCCAAAATCACCCCATTATCGGGGTCGCCAAGAAAATTCACACTGATCCATACAGGAAAGGTCAGGGCCAGAGCCAAGGCCGAGAACGCCAAAGCGGCAAAATATTTTCCCAAAACAATGGCCGATAGCGGCACCGGCAAAGTCAGCAATAATTCAATCGACCCATTGCGGCGTTCTTCGGCCCACAGCCGCATTGAAATGGCCGGCAAGAAAAACAAATACAGCCAAGGGTGGAACATGAAGAAACTGGTCAAGTCAGCCTGCCCCATTTCGAACCATGCGCCGAGATAAAATGTCGCCAGCCCATTGGCTAGTAAAAACACCACAATGAACACAAAGGCCAAGGGGGTCGAAAAATAGCCGGCGAATTCACGCCGCGTGATTGTCCAGAGCTGGCTCATGCGCCACCTCCATCGGCCACGTTGGCTGTATCGGCGAGCGGGCGCGGCTTGCGCGTCAGCGTGCCAAACACGTCATCAAGGCGGCCAGTTTCCAGCGCCAAAGCACGCACTGGCCACTCCTGCTGGGAAATCAAATCTCTTACATGGGCAAGCAAATCAGTGGCTGGTGCCTGCGCCGTATCGGCGAACACAGAGATCACTGTTTCAACACCTCGGGTGACCACCTCATAACGGCTATTATCAATACCATCTAGAACCTTGCAGGCACGCTCGAGCAATTGCGTATCGAGGGTCAACGATACGGCGCCAAAGAAACGCGAGCGGGCCGCTAAAGCCGACGGCGTGCCCTCGGCGACAATCTCACCGCGGTCAATAATCATCGCATGCGAACAAATCGCATCGACTTCTTCGAGAATATGCGTCGAAATAATAATCGCCTTATGCGCCGCCATTTCTTCAATCGCCTGACGCACTTGAAACTTCTGATTGGGGTCGAGACCATCGGTTGGCTCATCCATCACCAGCACGTCTGGATCATGGACAATCGCCTGTGCCAAACCAACCCGGCGGCGATAGCCCTTCGACAAGGTATCAATCGGCTGGTCGAGCACGCCATGCAGTTCCGTCATGCCAATGGCACGGATCATCGCTTGGCGCGCGGCTGACTTATCTAGGCCGCGAATACGGGTGATAAAATCGAGGAACTGGCGCGGCGTCATATCCGGCCAAGCTGGCGCCCCTTCGGGCAAATAACCAAGCTGGGTTTGAGCCGCCAAAGGATTGTCGCAAATATCAATACCAGCAATGCGCGCAGTACCAGCGGTCGGGCGCAAAAAGCCGGTAATCATTTTCATTGTCGTCGATTTACCAGCACCGTTCGGCCCAAGGAAGCCCATCACCTGACCGCTCTCGACAGCAAAGCTCAAATCATTGACCGCTGTGAAATCGCCAAACTTCTTTACCAAATGTTGTACTTCAATCATCTCTATTCACATAAGTGACCCGAAAAGGACTGGCAAGCCAAAAACGCGAAAAGTCTAGCGGTTTTGGCCCAATATCAGGTGGAGGAGATCGTCAGGGAAGACGAATGTGATATTGGGCCAGGGACGCTTACACCGAAAAAATCTCGGCGCACCATTCGGGAGGAGAAATTTGGTGCGCCGAGAAAGTCTTACTCGCCTCATCTTTATGGCTAATTATCACGGCACAATAAGGGCAAGATTAAGGCATTTTATGGGCAGGCGTGAAAATCTTCAGGCTTATTTCCTTGCAATTTTCCGGCAAACGGCGGAGCATGGGTTATGGCCAAATCAAAACCTTTGATCATTGTTGGCAATGCTTTTGAACGCGAACAGCAGCTCAGTAAACGAGCCCCGATGCGGGTCATGTGGACGCGCCAAGAACTTACGCAATTATTGAATATATATGGTCGCCAAGTGGGGGCTGGCCACTGGCGCGATTACGCCATTGATGATGGCGTCGATAGCGCTTGTTTTTCTATTTTCCGCCGCAGCAGTGAAGTGCCGCTCTATTGCATTGATAAAACACCGGCGCTACGACGCAAACAAGGGCAATATTGTTTGCGCGGCGCGTCCGGTCAGGTTTTACGGCGCGGCCATGACCTAGCCGCCTTGCTCAATTTCTTTAATCGCAAAAACATACGTTTGGTTGATTAAAAAAAAACCCCGATCGTGAAGACCGGGGTTTCATTTTGTCACCTGCTTTGGGTTAATCGCGATTACCCATAAATTGCAGCAGGAATAAGAACATATTGATGAAGTCCAGATACAGACGAAGGGCGCCCATAATGGCTTTCTTCTCCGCTGTGTCGCGCGTATCGCCAGCATAATAAATGCGCTTAATATCTTGCGTATCATAAGCCGTCAGACCGGCAAAAATCAACACGCCAAGCACGGAAATGGTCAAATGCATAACGGAGCTTTGCATGAAAATATTGACGATTGAGGCAATGATAATTCCGAACAAGCCCATGATGAGGAATGACCCCATGCCGGACAAATCACGTTTCGTGGTGTAGCCATACAGGCTCAAGGCGCCAAATGAGGCGGCGGTGACCAGAAATGTCCGTACCACGCTCACGCCAGTGAACATCAACAGCACATAGGATAGCGACAAGCCCATCAGGCCAGCATAAATATAGAACATCGCCTTAGCGCCGGTTGGGCTCATTTTGTTAATCCGCACACTCAGCCACAACACCAAGCCAATGGGTGCAAACATCAGCACATAAATCAGCGGCGTTTGCGCTAGTTGAGCGTAGATACCAGAAGCCGCGCCAATATAAGCAGCAGCAGCTGTCAACAGCAGGCCCAGCATCATGTAATTATAGACTTTCGTCATATAGATACGCAGACCTTGGTCGATTGGCCGCGCTTCGCTTACGCCCTCAGAGGGGGCGCGGGTAGAATTGTTTTGCCAATTATCAGTCATAAAATTTCTCTTTCTATCAACATTCGTGATGTTACTTATATTGGCAGTAAATGCGCCGATTTCAAGACCAAAAACTCGCGACAAGCACTGCTGATGACGATTTATTGGCCTGAATGATCATTCACTGCGTAGAACCGGCGCGGCCGGTGCACTCAGCGCCGCATAAGTGCCAATCAGCCCCAGAATAACCGTCAGAACCACTGCCGCAATAATCGTCACAGCCAAGGTTATGGGCAAGAATATCCAACTGGCCTGCATGGCGCCGGCAATCAGCCCCCATGAGGCCAGCGTGCCAGCAGCAGAGGCAATCAAGGCCGCGCCAAGGCCCATCAGCCCATATTCAATTGCATAGGCCAGCATGATACGCCGTCGCGTCGCGCCCAGCACTTTCATCACCACTGCATCATAAACCCGTGCCCGATGGCCGCTGGCCATGGCTCCGGCCAGAACCAGAATACCGGCGATCAAGGTAATCGTGCTCATCGCGCGCACCGCCAGACCTAAATTCGTCAGAATTGAACTGGCCGCCTGAATCGCTTCTTTCACACGAATAATCGTAACATTGGGGAAGGCCACCGCCACTTCGCGGGCAAAGGCCGCCTCTTGCGCCGCCGCCATGGTCACTGTTGTTAAATGCGTGTGCGGCGCTGAAGACAGCGGCGCCGGTGAAAACACCATGACAAAATTCATGCCGCCAGAAGCCCAATCAATTTTGCGCAAATTATAAATGGTGGCGGTCAGGGGACGCCCCAGAACATTGACCTTCACCTTATCCCCAATGCCAATACCAAGCCCTTTGGCAATATCCGCATCAAAAGAAACCAGCGGTGGCCCGTTATAATCAGCGGCCCACCACTGACCGGCCACTAACTCGCCACCGGTCGGCTCATCGACACTATATGTTAGCCCGCGATCGCCGCGCAGCACCCATGCTGCTTCAGGCGACGGGGTCAACGCCGCCGCCGTGACATCATTAACCGCCAAAATCTCGCCCCGCAAAAACGGACTGGCCTCAATCCGACTAATGGCCGGATTGGCATTGGCGCGGGCTAGAAAACCATCAATCTGATGCGGCTGAATATCGAGGAAAAAGAACGACGGTGTGCGCTCAGGCAAATCATCGCTGATTTGCGCGTTTATATTACCGTCGACCATGGAAATCGCCGACAGCAAGGTCACCGACAGACCCATCGACAGCATCACCGCTTTGACCGGCGCATTGGGCCGCGTGATATTGCTCAACGCCATGCGCAATTCTGGCTGCCGTGGCCGTCCGGCCCGTTTGGCCAGCCAAATAATCAACCGCGCCGCGCCAGCCAGCGCCAAATATGACAGGCCAACGCCGAGCCCAAACCAAATGGCGACATCACGGCGTTCAGAAATCAGCAGAGCCAAGGCCGCCAAGCCTACAAAACACAGGCCAATGGCAATGATAATCGGTTTGCCGGCATTTTGCGGCACGTCACCTAGCGACTGGCGAAACAACGCCGTCACTGGCGTTTTTTCAATCTTGCCTAAAGGCCATAGAGCAAAAGCCGCAGCCGATAAAATGCCGAAGCCAGCCGCCGCCAGCAGAGGTTGCGGATAGATTTGCGCGATGATTTCAACCGGCAGCAGGGCGCCAAAGAAAAATTTCACGGCCAGCGGCGTCACCGCCCCAATGGCCAAACCAATCAACACACCTAAAATGGTCAGTACGGCAATTTGTAGCGCATAAACATAAAAGATGAACCGACCCGATGCCCCTAAGGCGCGCATAATGGCAATCGACTCGCTGCGTTTTTGCACATAAGCGCTAATCGCATTGCCAACCCCGACCCCGCCGACGACCAGCGCCGTCAGTCCGACCAGGGTTAAAAACAGACCAAGCCGTTCAATGAATCGGCGCAATGACGGCGAGGCATCAGAGCGGTCGCGTATGCGCCAACCGGCATTGGGAAATTTCTCCGCCGCCGCGGCCCGTAACGCCAGCATGGTCGCTGCGCCAGCCTCGGCTGGCAGTTTGATGCGATAGTGATAATTGATCAAACTGCCGGGCTGCAATAAGCCAGCAGCCCGCAAGGTTTGCGGCGACACCAACAATCGCGGAGCCAAAGGAAAACCGGCAGCTGTGCGGTCAGGTTCGGCCATCACCACAGCCTTGAGCTGAACGCGAATTTGCCCCAGCCCAATAATAGCGCCCGGCGATATTTCCAAACGGTCAAACAAAGTCTGCTCAGCAACAGCGCCGTAAAGCTTATTGCCTTGCGCGTCGGTGACGGTTTGCAGCGCGTCAAGGCCAAGCGATGGCGCCAAATCGAGCCTGCCATAGAGCGGATAAAGTGCATCCACCGCCTTGGCTTCAACCAAAATACTTTGGGCCTCAAGCCGCACCATAGTCCGCATAGTGGCGATTTCAGAGACCGTGCCTTGTGCCTCAAGCCAAGATTTTTCTTCGTCAAATGCCTGCCGATGGGTCAGCCGGAAGTCTATATCGGCGCCCAATATGGCTTGTCCCTGCGCCCCCATGCCCGCCACTAAGGCCGATGACAAAGAACCGACCGAGGCAATTGTCGCAATGCCTAAAATCAAGCAGAGAAGGAAAATTCGAAAGCCGGCCAGACCGCCACGCAATTCGCGACGCGCCAAACGCAGCGCTAGGCCAAAGCCAATGGCGTTTTTTTCACTCATGCGATTAAGCTGCCACCTCGATTTTGCCGTCACGCATGCTCACCACTTGGTCGCAACGCTGCGCCAGTTCGCTGTCATGGGTAATCAACACCAAGGTGGTTTTGCGCTGGTCAGCCAATTTGATCAACAAATCCATAATCGCTTGGCCAGTAGCATAATCTAGATTGCCGGTTGGTTCATCGGCGAAAAGCACCGGCGGGTTAGCCGATAAAGCCCGCGCAATGGCCACGCGTTGCTGCTCGCCGCCGGACATTTGCGCCGGATAATGATCCAGCCTATGAGCCAGTCCGACTTCATCCAATAGGTCACGGGCCACCTCGAAACCATTGTCTCGACCGGCCAGTTCCAGAGGCAGAGCAACATTCTCCATAGCCGTCATGGTCGGCACCAAATGGAAGGATTGAAAAACAATGCCAACATGCTGGCGGCGAAAGCGCGCCAAATCATCTTCGCTCATTTTAGAGTAGGCATGGCCGGCTACTTCAACATGACCCTGGGTCGGCGGCTCAAGGCCGGCCAGCACCATCAACAGCGTCGACTTACCAGAGCCCGACGGGCCTATCAGTCCCAACTTCTGCCCAGCTGCCACCGTCAAATCAATGCCACGAAGTATGTTGACGTTGCCCGCTCGACTGGGCAGTGTAACGTGCAGATTTTCAATCTGGATCATTTTGTCCTCGTCATCATTCTAGCCGCAAGAGAATATCGCGACAATGTTACTTAAACGTTATTTAGAGCCAAAACCGTCAGTTTCTAGGCATTTATTATTGCTGTGTGGGACGCTGCTGTGGTTGGCGATGGCCTTCAGCTTTACGACAGCTAGGGCGCAGGTACAAGAGCCATTGGAAATTGTTGCGCTGGGCGATAGTTTAACGGCTGGTTATCAATTGCCACCGGGCAAGGGGTTTGTACCGCAATTGCAAGCCGCTTTGCGCGCACGTGGGCATTTAGTCGTGGTGCAGAATGCCGGCGTATCGGGCGATACCAGCGCCGGTGGTCTGGCCCGACTCGACTGGTCAATTCCTTCAAGTGCCAGCGCGGTTATTGTCGAACTTGGTGCCAATGATGCCTTGCGTGGCGTGCCCCCGGAAGTCACGCGGCAAAATCTAACTCAAATTATTCAAACCTTGCAGGCGCGCGGGCTGACCATTTTATTGGCTGGCATGTATGCGCCGCCTAATTTAGGGTTAGCCTATGCAAATCGCTTTAATCCCATTTATCCGGAACTCGCAAAAAAATATGATTTAATTTACTATCCGTTTTTCCTCGACGGAGTTGCCAGTATTAAAAACCTTAACCTGGCAGACGGCATTCACCCCAACGCCGACGGCATTCAAATTATTGTCCAACGCATTCTACCTAAGGCAGAACAGCTTATCGGACGCATCAACAAGTAAACATCTAGGGAGATATTTATGGACTATAGAAAATTAGGGCATACCGACATTAAGGTCAGTGAAATTTGCCTCGGCACCATGACATGGGGCGAGCAAAACACGGAGGCCGAGGGCCATGAGCAAATGGATTATGCGGTCGAAATGGGGATTAATTTCTTCGATACCGCCGAAATGTATGCCGTGCCGCCGCGTGCCGAAACCCAAGGTTCAACCGAGAAGATCGTTGGTAGCTGGTTGAAAAAAACCGGTATGCGCGACAAAATTATTCTCGCCACAAAAGTCGCAGGCCGCGCCCCAATGACATGGCTGCGCGATGATGGCGCTGGCACCGAGCATACCCGCGAGCAAATCATGGAAGCGGTCGACAAAAGCCTTGCTCGCCTGCAAACCGACTATATTGATTTATATCAATTGCACTGGCCTGACCGCCCGATGAATATATTCGGCGGGCTTGGCTATACTCATTACGGCGACGAGAAAAACCGCATTGAAGATATTCTTGGCGTCCTCGCTGATGTTCAAAAGGCCGGTAAAGTGCGCCATTTCGGTCTGTCCAATGAAACCCCGTGGGGCATTATGAAATTCCTGCATTACGCGGAAGCCGACAAATCTCTGCCGCGCATGGTGTCGGTGCAAAACGCCTATAATTTCCTCAATCGGATTTATGAACTAGGCAGTTCGGAAATTTTCCACCGCGAAGGCGTTGGCCTATTGGCCTACTCGCCTTTGGCGCAGGGCTATTTGACCGGTAAATATCAAAATGGCGCTTTGCCGCAAGGCTCCCGCAAACAATTATTCGACCGTTTGCAACGCTATGAAACTCCCGCTGCCGATCGGGCCATTGATGGCTATTTGAAAATTGCTGAGAAATATGGTGTTGATGCCTCGCAATTAGCCAATCAATTCGTGACCACACGTGATTTCGTCACCTCAAATATTATTGGCGCCACCAGCATGGAACAATTGAAATTGGCGGTGACCAGTGTCGATCTGGAAATGAGCGAAGAAATGCTGGCAGATATCGAAACCGTGCATCTCAACGCACCTAACATTTGCCCATAGGATCTGACATGAGTGAAAAACTAACCGTTAAACAGCGCAAAGAATTTGTCGCCGCTGCCAAATCCAAAGGTTGGAAAATGGTACGAGGTCGTGAGGCCATCACCAAACGATATGTGTTTGCTGATTTCAACGCCGCCTTTGCTTGGATGAGCCGCGTAGCAATGATGGCCGAAAAGCTCGACCATCATCCCGAATGGTCTAATGTCTATAAAACCGTCGACATTGTTTTGACCACGCATGACGTCAATGGCCTGTCAGATTTAGACGTCGCCATGGCTCGTTTTATGGATAAGACGGCGGGCGCTGCTGGGCGCTAAATGCTAACCCGCCGCGGCATTGGGATATTAATAGCATTGGCTATTTTGGCTGCTGCGACCGCCCTTATGCAATCCCATCGCAACGCTCCCCTGCGGCCACATGATCGCGCCATTCGCGTGACCATTAGCCAGCATATTGCCGCCTTTCAACGCCGCGATACGCAGGCCGCTTGGGCATTGGCCAGCCCCAATTTGCAAGCACGCTTTACCAGCCCCAATGGCTATATGGCCATGGCCGAAGCGCATTATCCGGCTTTGTTTGAAGCGCAAAACTTTGATTTCGACGACCGCGCCAAGCGTCTAGGGCAATATGAGCAGACCCGTGTGCAGAATTTATTTCTCACCGATCAACGAGGCAAAGGCTATTGGGTTGCCTTCACCATGCAAAAACAGCCGGACGGATCATTGAAGATCGCCGGCTGTCAATTGCGTGAAACCAGGGCGCTGAATATTTAGCGCCCGAGAGTCAAGAACGCCCTAGCGTGGCGCCATACGGATTGCACCATCAAGACGCACATCTTCACCATTGAAGTAATTCACTTCACACATGGTCTTGGCCAATTTCGCATATTCTTCAGGCATGCCCAAACGTGATGGGTAAGGCACCATCGCGCCCAGTGCCTGTTTCACATTCTCAGGGGCACCAGCCAATAATGGTGTGTTGAAGATACCTGGCAAAATTGTGTTGATACGAATGCCTTCGCGCGACAAGTCGCGTGCGATCGGCAAAGTCATGCCGACAACGCCGCCCTTAGAGGCAGAATAAGCAGCCTGACCGATTTGGCCGTCTTCAGCCGCCACAGAGGCCGTATTGACCATGGCACCGCGGTCGCCGCATGCCAATGGGTCAAGAGTCATCATACCGGCTGCAGATTTCGCGATACAACGGAATGTGCCAACCAAATTGATTTGGATAATCAGATTGAACGCATCAAGTGGGAAATGCGAGATTTCGCCAGTCTCTTTATTGCGTGACGCTGTCTTAATAGCATTACCCGTGCCAGCGCAGTTGATCAGAATACGTTCTTGGCCCAAAGCACCACGGATTTTTGCAAAACCGGCATCAACTTCTTCTTCATTGGTTACGTTAACTTTTGCAAAGCTACCGTCCAATTCTTTGGCAACCGCTTCACCGCGTTCTTCATTAAGGTCGAAAATACCAACCCGAACGCCTTGTTCAGCCAAAAGACGGGCTGTCGCTTCGCCAAGGCCTGATGCACCGCCAGTAATAATGGCGGTAATGTTTGAATCTAATTTCATCGTGTGCTCCCTTTGTTACTCGATGTGTGTCGGACATGGCCAGACTTTATTGTGCCATCGGCCCGCATGCAAGCCCGTTTATAGCGCCTCTTCGCCCTTGGCTTTTAGACGCGCGAGCTGAGCCTCGCGTCGGATAATGTAGAAACTGGCACTGACAATAATCAAAGCGCCAGCAATTGTGTAAATATCGGGAATATCGCCAAACAGCAAAATCCCGACAACCGCCGCCATCACCAAGCGCGAATAATCGACCGGCGCGATTGCGCTGGCTTCACCCAAAGCATAGGCGCGGATAAAACAATTATGAGCCGAAGTCGCCAGCACGCCCATCACCACCAGCAAAGCCAGTTGCGACCATGTCGGGGTAACCCAGACAAAAAAGGCCGGAATGGCAATCAACACAATGGTCACCACATTGGTATAAAACATCAGCGTCACTGTTTTGTCATAACGCGAGGCAATATTGACCAGAACCGTGGCCAAGGCGACAAAAATGGCATGGCCGAGCGCTGCCAAGGCCGGCACAGAGCCCATCATATCTGTGCCCGGGCGCAGCATGATGATAACCCCTACAAAGCCGACGCCAGCGGCCAACGCACGGCGCAGGCCGATGAGTTCGCCGAGCAGTAAGGCTGCCATGGGCACGAGAAATAAATTACGCGAAAAGCTAATCGCCTGCGCATCGGCCAGCGGAAGATAGACGATGGAATAGA
>ERZ887849.1108-NODE-1108-length-26608-cov-118.501375_pt1 | contig 26608 bp, 26 predicted proteins | sample MGYA00521267_ERZ887849 | MGnify/ENA primary metagenome ERZ887849 (study PRJEB32303, sample SAMEA104408601) | aquatic metagenome | biome: Brackish water; feature: Pelagic; material: water | place: Baltic Sea | collected 2014-06-06T16:11:00 | depth 2,863 m ... | reverse complement strand
CACGGTTTGGGCCAAATCCTCAGCATTACGGCTGATGCGGAAGGAAACCGACTCGAAAGCCATGGCAATCAGGGCATGGGAACCGATCACAACACACAAACCAGCCCCAGCCAAGGCCAGAGCTCTTCCCTGCCGCAGGCTCGACTTAGGCCAAAGAGATCGATACGTTGGGCCCCGGTATCTCAGTTGACGCCCCAGGCCATGGCACTAAAAATGACTTTCCGGCAGATTCCCGGGCTGCGCAGTGCCCTGCTGGCCTTTGTTGGCAGCGTTGCTGGGTTCGGCCTCGCCCTACCCGGCCAGGCCCAGACAGCTGAGGCAAACACCGCCGCCGCCAATGCCGGCTCAGGGGGCAAGGGGGCTCAAATTTATTGCTTTATGCGCAATAGCGGCAACAGCCATCAAGTGAGCTGGGATGCTGCCTACGCGGTGATCAAACGCCAAAACGACAAACTGTTCAAGACGTCCCCGGAGCACGCCGCGGTGATGATCACGGAAGCTGTGGTGCAGAACCCCAGCGTATTTCCCGAGTGCGGCCGCTACCTAGGTGACCTGTTCGCAAAACCCGAAGCCAAATCAGAAGCCAGCACCAGCCCAGCGCCAAGCGGTAGCTCTCGCAGTGAGCGGCTGGGTCAATAAGGCGCGCCAATATTTGTGCCGAACCGGATGCCGAGACGGATGCCGAGCGGGGGGCAGCTTGGCCGCCCTGGCCGGACTGCTGCTGCTTGCCAGTAGCTGCGCTGAAGAGCCCCTACCCCAGCGCCAGGTACGCAGCGACGACTGCCTGCAAACCGTGCAGCTCGACCAACTAACGGAGCAGATCCGCAGCTGCGATGCCGTGGTAGCGGCATTTCCAAGCAACCCAGGCCCTCTCAACGATCGCTACTTGCTGCACAGCCTGGCGGGCAACGAGGCAGCAGCCTGTGCTGATATCAACCGAGCTGCAGCCCTTGCCCGCTCTAAACCGCCAGCCAGCCTGGATCCCCAACTGCGCACCGATCTGAACCTGCGTCAACAGCTCTGCAGGGAAGGCGGTGGCAAAGGCAAGGGCGCAAACAAAGCCCGGCCCCAACCCTGAGCAGCCTCACCAGCGACCCATCAGATCTCGCATCATCGCCGGCAAACTGCGGCGCTCCAGCAGCTGGGAGCGGCGCTGCAACAACACGGCGATGCGCTCGGCCTTACTGGCCAGCAAGCCGTCCACCAACTGGTCGGCAACGCCCAGCTGCAGCCAATAGCTGGTGAGGCAGGCCCCCATGCCAATGCGGTGACAGCGATCTTCTGCCTGTTCCGCATCCCCTGGAGTCCAGGGGCGCTCAATTAGCACCACATGCCGCGCCCGGTGCAGGGTGAAGCCCAGGCCCCCGGTGCCATAGGTAGCGATCAGCAGGGAATGCTCACCGCGCTGAAACGCATCAACCTGCGCCTGGCGCTGGGCCGGCGGCATGGCGCCGGTGAGGACACAACTGGCTTCAAAACTGCGGTGCAACATCTCAGCCGTGGCCACGAAGGCCGTGAACACCACCACCGCCTCGCCCTTGGCCAGCAACGGTGCCACCAGGGCCCGGGTAGCTGGAAGTTTGTAATCGGAGCCGATCTGGCGCAGGGCCGTGAGCACCGCCAGCAGCTCGGCATCACGGCGCACCTCACCGAGGGCAGCCCGACGGCGATAGTCGTCAACCTTGACCTGCAGCCGGTGCTCAAAACCGCGGGCCGAAGGCTCATCCAGCTCGACTGGCCACAGCTGGCGCAGCTTGGGGGGCAGGTCGAGGCAATCCTGCTTACGGCGATGCAGCACCAGGGGCCGCACTAGCCGCTGCAGGTCTTCCAAGTGGCTGGCCCCATTCGCCTGCCAGAGGCGCCGTCCGCCCTGCTCGCGCCAGTGGCCCTGGCAGAAGAGTTCCTCGAAGGCCCGTTGGTCGCGGGCGAGGGGGTGGCCGATCGCCGCCAGCAGGGGAAATAACTGGGCTGGGCGGCCATTTTTCATCGGCGTACCGGTCAGTAGCCAGATGGCTCGCAGCCGGGGGTGGCGGGCCAGGCGCAGCAGCCCCTGGCTGCGGCGGGTATGGCCGTTTTGGGCGAAGTGGGCCTCATCGGCGATCAGCACGGTGCCGGCGGGCGGCAAGGCGTCGGGCAGCCGGGCCCAGCTGTGCAGCTCCAGATGCAGGCCCAGGCTGGCCGCCTCACCCTGCCAATGGTCGTGCAGACCAACCGGGGCAATCACCAGGATGCGGCAATCGGCTTGGCGCACCATGGCCCGGGCCGCCATCAAGGCCGTGAGCGTCTTACCCAACCCCATGGCATCTGCGAGCACGGCGCCGCGGCGGGCCAGGAGCCAGCGCACCGCGGCCCGCTGATGGGCAAATAAAACCCGGCCATCCAGCAGGGGCTGCTCCAAATCTGCCGACGCCACCAACTGCCGATGGGGAGGCAGGGGAGGCAGGGGCTGCTCCAGCCAGGCGAGCCACTGGGCCAGCTCGGGCTGCACAGGAAAGCGACCCGCCAGGGCGTGCTGCAAGGCGGCGGCAGCTTCTAGGGGAAATGACCAGCAGCGCTGCCGACCCGACCAACTCCCCCGGGGGCGGATCGCCCGCAACTGGGCCTGGGTGACCGCGTCGTAAGGGCTTACCACCTCAATCAAACCAGTCGCCCCCAGCCGCAGCAGACAGCGCATCCGCGGAAGTGCAATCGTCGACACATTGACACCCCAGGTGGTGGGGGCAAACTTTGCTCAACCGAGTCGCGCTGATGCAGGCCAGGGATGGGGTGTTCCTTGAGGATCTCTGTCCCAAATTGCGCGTCAGACGCTGGCGCCAATCCCTTCATCAAATCACCGCCCAACACTGCGTTTATTGCGGTGAGCGCTCGGAATCAATCGACCACGTACACCCCAAGAGCCGGGGCGGGCTCAGTGTCACCGAGAACTGCGTGCCTGCGTGTTTGGCCTGCAATGGCGATAAGGGAGATGCGGATGCCTTTGCCTGGTACCGGCGGCAGCCCTTCTACGACCCCCGCCGCTCCATGGCAATTCGTGCCTGGACCGATGGGGACCTGCGCCTAGCAATGCGGCTGCTGCAGTGGGTCCATCCCGGCCAATTAGAGGAACTGGTGGAACCTCACCAGACCCGGCAGGCCTCGGCGCCGTTGTGGCGCTGGCAGATGGCCTCCTGAACCTGGGGTCCCTCGGGGGCGACCACCAAAGCCAGCAGCAGCAGCACCCCCACCAACACCACTGGCACGGTGATCTCACGACCACTGGAGCGGGACCGGCGCCTTGGGGAGAGCTGCGTCTTAGAAATTGGTGCCGGGAAGTCAAAAGCCGCCCGCAAGCCAGGCGCAATGGCGCTTGCAGTAGGGCAACCAGTAACAGGAAAGGCTGAGACAGGAAAAGCTGAAACCGTGAAAGCTGAGACCGTGAAAACTGAGACCGTCATGGCGATCACTTCAGGAATAATACAGGTGTACTCATGATCCAGGCACTTGTCAAGCCCGCCCGCCAGCTGCTGGTGATCGGCGGCGGATTCACGGGCCTACGGCTCGCCCAGGCCGCCCGCCGCAGCGGCATGGCGGTTCGCCTCACCAGCCGCCAACCACGCTCCAGCGGCGACGGCCTGGAGTGGCTCCCCTTCAACAGCTCTCCAGAGGGCGCCTCCCTGCCAGCCCCTGGCGCCCTGGCCGGCATTACGGATGTGGTGGTGTGCGTGCCCCCGGATCCAAGCCAGGGTGATCCGGCGCTGCGCTTACTAGGACCAAGCCTGCGGGAGCTGCCCCTGCAATGGCTGGGCTATCTCTCCACCACCGGCGTCTATGGCGACACCGCTGGGGCCTGGGTTGACGAAACCGCCCCAACCCCAGCCCGCGCCGGCCGCAGCCAGGCCCGGGTAGCGGCAGAGCAGGCGTGGCTGGCTACAGGGCTACCCGTGCAAATTTTCCGGCTGCCAGCCATCTACGGACCCAACCGCTCGCCATTTGCGGCCCTGCAAGCGGGGCAGAGCCGTCTCATCCACAAGCCCGGTCAGGTGTTTTGCCGGGTGCATGTCGACGACATCGTCGGTTGCCTGCTGCACTGCCTGGCCCGGCCGCAGCAGGAGCGTCCGGCCGTGGTCAATGTGACCGACAACTGCCCCTGCCCCTCCAGCGAGACCCTGGGCTATGCGGCCCACCTGCTAGGGCACAAACTGCCAGCAATGGAGCACTACGCCGATATCGCCGGCAGCATGAGTCCCATGGCCCGCAGCTTTTGGAGCGAAAACCGGCGAGTCAGCAACCAGCTGCTTACCCACCAGCTGGGCTACGAGCTGCGCTATCCCAACTACCGGGAGGGCTACCGGGCCTGCTTGGTAGAGGAGCTAGGTGGCGGGCAGTCCCGCAAATCCCCAGGATCAACCACGTAGGGCAGGCCCAAATCAGCCAGCAGCCGCCCCCAACGCAGCTCAATCCAGCCCTTGCTGAGCCCCGTGCCCAGACCCAGCAACAGACCCCCCAGCAACAACCAGCGCAGCATGGGCTCCACCACAAGCGGCCAGGCCCCATCCAACCCCACCCCAGCCCGGCTTGCCATTGCCCTAGGGGATCCCGCCGGCATCGGCGCTGAGGTAACTCTCAAGGCCCTGGCCAGGGCGGAATGGCGCTCCCAGCAGCCCCTGCTGGTGGGTTGCCGCCGCTGGCTGGAAACCAGCTACCAGCTGCTCAAGCCCAGCAGCAGCGAACCGCTGCGGGATCCGGCAGAGCTGGAAATTGTCGATCTACCCCTACTGGAGAGCTGCCAGCCAGGACGCAGCACCCCGGCCTGCGGAGCAGCGAGCTTCAACTGGCTCACCGCCGCCGTCGAGCTGGTGCAAAGCGGCCGCTGCCGGGCCCTAGTGACAGCGCCAATTGCCAAGGCCAGCTGGCACGCTGCCGGCCACCCCTACCCGGGCCAAACCGAGCGGCTGGCGGAACTCAGCGGCAGACCCGAAGCCTCGATGCTGTTTACCGCGCTAGCACCCGCGGGCCAGTGGCGCCTCAACACCCTGCTGGCCACCACCCACATTCCCCTGGCCGCCGTACCCCAACATCTCAATGGAGCCTTGGTGCAACGCAAGCTGGATAAGCTCCTGGCCTTCTGCCAGCGCTTCAACCCGGCCCCCCACCTAGTGGTGGCAGGACTCAATCCCCATGCCGGCGAGGCGGGGCGCCTAGGGCAGGAGGAGAGCACCTGGCTGGAGGCAGCCCTGGACTCCTGGCGCCGGCAGCATCCAGGGGTGCAGCTCGAAGGCCCCTTGCCGCCGGACACCTGCTGGCTTAGCGCGGCCGCCGCCTGGCAGGGCCTTAGACCAGGCCCCGATGGCTACCTGGCGCTGTATCACGACCAGGGACTGATCCCGGTGAAATTGCTGGCCTTTGATGCCGCCGTGAACACCACCTTGGGGTTGCCGTTTATGCGCACCTCACCAGATCACGGCACAGGCTTCGCGATCGCTGGCCAAGGCCTAGCCAGGGCCGACAGCATGGCTGCTGCCCTGATTACTGCAAGGGATCTGGGCTGAGGATTCCAGCGCAACCGGTCAGGCCGGCCGCACCCGCATCAACACCTGACCGAATTCCACGGGGGTGCCGTTTTCCACCAGAATTTCAACCACCTCACCACCCACCTCAGACTCCAGCTCATTCATCAGCTTCATTGCCTCAAGAATGCAGACGGTCTGGCCGACTTTGATGCGAGTACCCACTTCCACAAAGGGGGCTTCACCAGGGGCGGCAGCTCGATAGAAGGTGGCCACCATCGGTGCTGTGACCTCAAGCAGGTCGCTGCGGCTGGCAGCAGCCGGTGGCGGTGGAGCCGAGGGTGCAACAGGCAAGGGGGGCGCTGGCTGCAGCACCTGGGCCGGAGCGGCACTGGCCTGAAAAACAGTTGTGGGAGCCGCACTGGGAAGGTTGCGACGCACCTCCAAGCGGAAGTCGTCTCCCTCGAGCTTCAACTCCTGGATGTCGCTCTCGCCAAGCAGGGCGAGAAGGTGCTGTAGCTGGTCGTGGTTAAGCTGCATGGCGATCAGTTCTCCCTACCCAGATAGCTGTCGGTACGAGTATCGATCTTGATTTTCTCGCCGATCGACAGGAACAGGGGCACCATCACCTGGGCGCCCGTTTCAACGATTGCAGGCTTGGTGCCGCCCGTGGCCGTATCACCCTTTACGCCCGGATCGGTCTGGGTAATCGCCAGCACCACCGAGTTGGGTAGTTCCACCTCCAAGGGTTTGCCGTTCCACGCCACCACGTTCACCTCCATGCCCTCCTTGAGGTACTTGCGGCTGTCACCAATCTGTTTGGCAGTCAGCCGGGTTTCCTCGTAGCTGCCCATGTCCATGAACACGAAGTCGTCGCCCTCCATGTAGGTGTGCTGGAGGGTGCTCTTTTCGAGAATGGCTTGGGGCAGCATCTCGCCGGCGCGAAAGGTCTTCTCCACGACGTTGCCGCTCTGCACCGCCTTGAGCTTGGTGCGCACGAACGCCGATCCCTTACCGGGCTTGACGTGCAAAAACTCAACGACCCTCCAGACCTGGCCATCCAGCTCAATTGAGGTACCGGTTCGAAAGTCGTTGCTGGAGATCATTCCGGCGGTTCAGATCTGGGGGATTGTAAGGCTGGCTACCGGAACGGGCCTCTGCGGGGCCATTCCGGAGGCCCTCAAGTTGTGCCAAAGTCCGCTCAACGACAGGGTGTTGCCATGGCACGGGGCCAATCCAGCTGGGCGAATGGCTCAACGTGGGCGCGCTGGTTTGCAGGCGTAGCCAGCTTGATGCTGGTTGTCCTGCTCGCGGCCCCCACGGCCTGGGCTGCCCTGCCCCAGGGCAACGCCGTAACCGACCCGGCAGCACTGCTGCGCAATGCCCTGCCAATCAAGGCCCCCGACCTGCAGATGCTTCAGCATCGCCTCGAGGCCACCAGCGACGACCTGCGCGCTAAGCGCTGGCCAGCCCTAGCCAGCTCCGTGCGGCGTTGCATCACCCTTTTGAGCAGCCGCAAGGCAGCCATGCTTGAAGGCTTCAGCGACCCAGCTAAAACCGAGGCCGCAGCTCTGCTGGAGCTGGTGGGAGAGCAACTGCAAGTGCTCGCCGCCGCCACCGAAGGCCAGGAGCGCGACCCTTTCCTGGCAGCCCGCCGTGAGGCCCTCAACAGCATCGGCAAAGCCGAAGACCTGCTGGTGGGGCCGTTCCCGTATCAAATTCCAGCTGAATTTGCCGATTTACCCCAGCTTCTGGGCCGGGCAACCGTGCAGCTCAGCACCACTAAAGGCGACCTAACCGCAGTTGTAGACGGTTACAACGCACCCCTCACCGCCGGCGCCTTTGTTGATCTGGTGCAACGCGGCTTCTACGACGGACTGCCCTTCATTCGCGCCGAAGATTTTTACGTGCTGCAAACCGGCGATCCGGAGGGCCCAAATGATGGATACATCGACCCGAAAACCAAAACGGAGCGCAAGGTACCGCTAGAGATCAAGGTGCCAGGCCAGAGCGAGCCCTTCTACAACCAAACCTTCGAAGACCTCGGCATGTTCAAGGCCGCACCAGAACTGCCCTTCTCCACCAAAGGCACCCTGGGCTGGGCCCACTCCGATGAAGTACTGGACGACGGCTCCTCCCAGTTCTTCCTGTTCCTATTCGAACCTGAACTGACCCCTGCCGGCCTAAACCTGATCGACGGCCGCTATGCCGCTTTCGGTTATGTGGTGGATGGTTTTGATGTTCTCGAAGAGCTCACCGCTGACGACGGCATCGTCAAAGCACGAGTGCTATCGGGGTCTGAGAATCTCCAGCCCCAAAGCTAAGTTTATATCTCAAAGTTTTTGCCTGCTAGATAATCTCAGATCTCAGCACAAAAAAACCGCCCCAGTGGGGCGGTTTTTGACTATCTTACTAACTCAACTCACTTCCATTGCTTAGCAACAATTTCGGCCAGGTCAACAACCCGCTGGCTGTAGCCCCACTCGTTGTCGTACCAAGCGATGACCTTCAACATGTTGCCGCCCATGACCAGGGTGAGCTCTGAGTCGATGATCGCCGATTCATCGGTGCCGGCATGGTCGCTGGAAACTAATGGCAGGTCGCAGTACTTGATGATGCCCTTCATGCCGTTTTCTGATGAGGCCTTGAGCAGGGCATTTACCTCCTCTTTGGTGGTGTCACGGCTGATATCGAGCACCATGTCAACCACCGACACGTTCGGGGTGGGCACGCGCATGGCGATGCCGCTCAGCTTGCCCTTCATCGGCGGGTAGACCAACGCCACAGCCTGGGCAGCACCAGTGCTGGTGGGCACAATGTTCACCGCAGCGGCCCGGGCACGACGCAGGTCGCGGTGGGCTGCATCGAGAATGCGCTGGTCACCGGTGTAGCTGTGGGTGGTGGTCATCGTGCCCTTGACGATGCCGAATTCCTGATCCAGCACCTTGATCACCGGTGCCATGCAGTTGGTGGTGCAGCTGGCGTTGCTGAGGATGTCCCAGTCTTCGTGGCGGTATTGATCGGCATTAACTCCAACCACGAAGGTACCGACTTTTGCCCCCTTGCCAGGTGCGGTGAGAATCACCTTTTTGGCGCCGGCTTCGAAGTGCTTACTGGCACCCACATCGTCGTTGAAGACGCCGGTGGACTCAATCACCAGATCCACACCCCACTCCTTCCAGGGAAGGTTGGCGGGGTTGCGGTCGTAGAAGGTTTTGATTGTCTTGCCGTTGACCACAATCGTGTCCGATGTGGTGGTCACCTCCACATTGCGGAGCGGGCCCAACATTGAGTCGTACTTGAGCAGGTGGGCGTTGGTGTTGGTATCGCCGGAGCCATTGATGCCCACCAATTCGATGCCAGTATTCACACCGCGGCTGAGCCAGCAGCGGGTGAAGTTGCGACCAATCCGGCCAAATCCATTGATCGCAACGCGCAGAGTCATGGCCGATTACGGCAAAAGCCGCTAGCGAAGGTGGTTTTGGCTGCCGATCATACAGAAATTGATCCGCGGGCTCCCCTTGCCGGCAGTCGCCACGCCATGGACCATGCGCAAACGCGCAGCAACTCGTAAAGGTTTTCGGGCTGTCGTCGGCTTAATTTTGTGCTCACTTGAACCCTGATTTGGAGTTGCCCTTGGCGCCCCTGCTCGATCGTCACCAACCGCTCCACTTCATTGGGGTTGGCGGCATCGGCATGTCTGCCCTGGCAGGGATCCTGGCGGAACGGGGCTACGCGGTAAGCGGCTCCGACCCCCGGGACAACGCCGTGCTCGACCGCTTGCGGCGGCTGGGGGTGCGGGTGTTTTTGGAGCAGAACGCCGCCACGGTTGCCGCGATCCGCAGTGGCACCTCGGTCTCGCCTCAAGTGGTGATCAGCTCCGCCGTGCCAGAGACCAACCCGGAGCTGCTGGAGGCCCGTCGCCTGGGGCTGGCGATCTGCCACCGCTCCGACGTGCTGGCAGCTTTGATCAATGGCCAGAAATCCATAGCCGTAGCCGGTAGCCATGGCAAAACCACCACCAGCACCCTGATCGCCACCCTGCTGGCGGCCACCCAACACGACCCCACCGCAGTGATAGGCGGCATCGTGCCCGCCTTCGGCAGCAACGGTCGCCATGGCGAGGGGCGGCTGCTGGTGGCGGAGGCGGATGAATCGGACGGTTCCTTGGTGAAGTTCCGCTCATCCCTCGGCGTGCTCACCAACGTCGAGCTCGACCACACGGACCACTACCCCGACCTCGAAGCCCTGATCACCACCCTGCAAAGGTTCGCCGGCAACACAACAAGGCTCCTTGCCAACCACGACGACCCGGTGCTGCGCGAGCGGTTCAAAGCCAGCCATTGGTGGTCGATCGAAAGCGCCGCAGGCGTCTCCTTTGCAGCGATTGCCCACGAGCAAAGGGGCGACGGCACCGTTGCCGACTTCTTTGAAGACGGTGAACTGGTGGGCCGCTTTGAACTGCCCCTGCCCGGCCGTCACAACCTCAGCAACGCGGTTTCAGCCATGGCCGCCTGCCGGCTAGAGGGCGTTTCATTTGCCGAGCTGGGCGAGGCGGTCGCCGCCCTCCAGGCCCCAGGACGGCGGTTTGATTTCCGCGGTTTGTGGCAGGGCCGGCTGGTGGTCGACGATTACGCCCACCACCCCAGCGAGGTGGCCGCAACCCTGGCCATGGCCAGGCTGATGGTGGACAGCGGCCGCAGCACCCTGCCCGTGGCGCCACGGCGTTTAGTGGCGGTGTTTCAGCCCCATCGCTACAGCCGCACAGCCCAGTTTCTGGAAGGCTTTGCAGCGGCCCTCTCGGCAGCCGATTCCGTGCTGATCGCGCCCCTCTACGCCGCTGGTGAAGCGCCGATTCCAGGCATCTCCAGCGCCGCCATGGCCGCGGCGTTGAGGCAGCTGGCACCCAACCTGCCGGTCGCAGTCGCCTCCACTCTCGACGAGCTCGCCACCCAGGTGGCCGCCAAGAGTCAAGAGGGTGATCTGGTGATCGCCATGGGGGCTGGGGACGTCAACAGCCTCTGGGAACGCCTCGAACAGCACCAGCGAGCAATTGACAGCGCCATCGCTGTCTCTGCAGCCCTTCTAGCGGCCTGAGCCTGATGCTTGCGGCCCCCAGCTGCCACCCCGCCCTACGCCAAGGGGTAGGGCTTCAGCCTTTCACCACCTGGAAGGTGGGAGGTCCAGCGGAGTGGTTTGCCGAGCCTGGAGAGAGCGATGAACTGGTTTCTCTGGCGGCCTGGGCCCAAGCCCAGGGCCTGTCCTTGCGCTGCATCGGCGCAGGCTCCAACCTGCTGATCGCCGATAGCGGCCTGCCCGGCCTCACCATCTGCAACAGGCGGCTGCAGGGGAGCCGGCTCGACGCCGCCAGCGGCCTGGTGGAAGCGGAAGCCGGAGAACCTATCCCCACCCTGGCCCGTAAAGCAGCCCGGCTTGGCCTGAGCGGGCTGGAGTGGGCCGTGGGCATCCCAGGCACCGTGGGGGGCGCGGTGGTGATGAATGCGGGCGCTCAGGGCGGCTGCACGGCCGAATGGTTGCACTCGGTGCGGCTGCTGGACCCGGCCAATCCCGCAAAGCCCTTCGAGCTGAAAGCCCGGGAACTGGACTTCGCCTATCGCCACAGCCGCCTCCAGGCGGAGGCCTGGATCGTGCTGGCAGCCACCTTCCAGCTGGAGGCCGGCCACGACCCCGCAGCCATCACCTCGCGCACCAGTGCCAATCTGCACAGCCGCACCAGCACCCAGCCCTACCAACAACCCAGCTGCGGCAGTGTTTTTCGCAACCCAGAACCACAAAAAGCAGGGCAGCTGATCGAAGCTCTAGGCCTGAAAGGTCTGCAGATCGGTGATGCCCAAGTCTCGCCAATCCACGCCAATTTCATCGTCAACATTGGCCAGGCCAGCGCCAGCGACATCGATGCCCTAATCGCCGAAGTGCAACGCCGGGTGCTGGCCAGCCACGGCCTGAGCCTCCACCCTGAAGTAAAGCGGCTGGGCTTCGGGCCGGAGCCCTAGCTGACCCTTAGCCTGAGCCCAGCAACTTCCAGGGCATGGCTGGCTTCGGACTCCCCAACTTCGGTCAGCTCACCGAGGCCTTCAAGAAGGCCCAGGAGCTGCAGCAAAACGCCCAGAAGCTCCAGGAAGAACTTGATGCAATGGAACTGGAGGGCCGCAGCGCCGACGGCCGGGCCAGCATCTGGCTCACGGGCAACCAGCAACCGCTGCGAGTGCAGCTGGCCCCCGAACTGATCGCCGAAGGGGCTGCCGCCAGCGAGGCCGCCGTGCTGGAAGCATTGCAAGCCGCCTATGAGCTATCCACCGGCACGATGAAAGGCCGCATGGAAGAGCTCACCGGAGGCCTAAATCTCAATCTTCCGGGTCTGGGCGGCTGAAATCCGTCGCTTTTCCGGTGCCAGCCTGGCCGTCCTCTTCCCCATCCAGCAGCTGCTGACGCTGGCGACGCCGGGAGAGCTGCCGCAATCCGGGCGCCAGGCGGGGCTCAAGGCCCTGACCGCGGCGGCGCTGCCCCGACCCCTCAGGGGAGTCCGCAACCCGGCCCGTTCGCTCGCCATCCAGCAGCAGGTCGCTCAGGCACTGGGCATAAAGGGGGTAACGCTCCCAGTCGGAGCCAACAGCGCAGCCGGGATCGCCCTGGTGCAAGCAATTGCTGAAGCGGCAGCAGCCCAAGCCCAGGCGTTGCCGAATCTCCGGGAACAGGGGGCCTAGGGCAAAGGGGTCGGAAGGCAGCCGCGGCCTATTGAAGCCAGGCGTGTCGGCCAGCAGGGCTCCGGGTGCCAAGGGGAAAAGCTCCACGTGGCGGGTGGTGTGGCGGCCCCGCTGCAGCCGCCCTGACACCGCCGCCACCCGCAGGCCCAGCTCGGGACACAGACCATTAAGCACACTGCTTTTACCCACCCCGGAAGGTCCACAAAGCACGGCGATGCCTGGCTGGGCCAGCCGCTGCAGCAAAGGCTCCATACCTGCGCCACTGCTGGTAGATACCGCCAGGGCGTCGTAACCCCAGCCTGCAGCTCGCTTGCACCAACTAGCCACCTCGTCAGGCGAAACCAAATCCGCCTTAGAGAACACCAACTGGACCGGCCGCTCCGTCGCCTCGGCCGTCAACAAAAAGCGTGTGAGCTGGAGCAGGTCCAGCTCTGGCTCCGCCAGGGCCACCACCACGACCACCAGGGCCACATTGGCCACGGCGGGCCGCTCCAGCAGGCTCTGACGCGGCTCCAGGGCCGCCACAGCCGCCCGGCCAGCAGGCCAGTCGATGCCATCCACCCAGACGCGATCCCCCACCGCAATGGTTTGGCCGCTCTTACCAAGGCGGGTGCGCCGGGTGCACAAAAGTCGACTCAAGCCGGTAGGCCCTACCTGATCCAGTTCCACCCAGCAGTAATTGGCCAGCAGGGCCACCACCTGCCCCACTAGGCGCAATCGCCCAGGCTCAACCCCCATGACAACGAACCAGCAGCCGCACGGCCCCTTGTTGCTCCGGGTGATCGCAGCAGGTAACGCCATGACCGGCGCTCTCCAGCCCCTGGCTCACCTGCTGCTGGGGCTCTCCCCGATCTAAATCCACCTGCAGGATCTGGCCAGGAAGCAAACGCTCCAGGGCCAGCTTGGTGCGAATGAAGTTGAGCGGACAGGCAATGCCGCGTAGATCAAGCTGGGCATCTGGGTTGCCGTCTGCCCACCCGGAGCTCAACCGAAGAGGCCCCCAAACAAGCCGCTCTTATGGGGATGCTTGTGGCCCTTGTTGGTGTGGTGGCCCGCCAACTGCTCCAGCAACTCCCGCTCTTCAGCATTGAGCTTGGTGGGCAGCTGCACCTTGATGCTGACCAAGTGGTTGCCTCGGGCCACCGGATTGCCCAGCTTGGGCACCCCCTTGCTCTGCAGGGTGAGCACCGCTCCGGGCTGGGTACCGGCTGGAATCTCCAACGACTCCTGGCCGTCCACCGTTTCCACCTCAATGGTGTCGCCCAAAATGGCCTGGAGGTAATTGAGCGTCACCTCCGAGTGGATGTGGATGCCATCGCGGCGCAAGCCGGCAGCCGATTGAACGCTCAGGAACACATAGAGATCGCCGGCGGGACCACCCCGCTGGCCGGCATTGCCCTCATTTGCCACCCGCAGCCGGGTGCCGGAATCAACCCCAGCTGGGATGTTGATGCGCAGTTTCTTACGCACCTGCTGCAGACCCTGGCCACCGCAGGCGCCGCAGGGGTCGGCAATCACCTGGCCGCTGCCCTCACAGGTGGGACAAGCCGCCACCTGGGTAAAACTGCCAAATGGGGTGCGAGTGGCCCGACGCACCTGGCCGGCGCCGCCACAGGTGCCGCAGCTTGTGGGTCCACTGCCCGCCTTGGCACCGGACCCCTGGCAGGTGCTGCAGGTTTCGAGATGGCGAATCTGCACCTCCTTCTCGATACCAAACACCGCCTCTTGGAAGTTGATGGTGAGGTCGAGGCGCAGGTCATCGCCTTGACGGGGACCACGCCGCCGCGGTCCTGCGCCAGCACCCGCCCCGCCAAAGCCACTGAAAAAGGTCTCAAACAGGTCGGCAAAGCCGCCCATGTCGCCCATATCAGGCGCGCCGCGACCGCCTAAGCCCGCCTCACCGAACTGGTCGTAACGGGCGCGAGTTTGGGGATCGCTGAGCACCTCATAGGCCCGGCCGATCTCCTTGAATTTGTCTTCAGCGCCAGGGTCTTTATTGACATCAGGGTGGTACTGACGGGCCATCCGCCGGTAGGCCCGCTTCAAAGTGTCTGGATCGGCGTCGCGGGCAGTGCCCAGCAGGTCGTAGTAGTCGGCCATCAGCCGTCCTGCCCCTCAGCCTGGCCATTCTCAGCTTCCTGGGAACCAGCTGCTTGGGACCCTGCAGCGGCGGCACCAGAACCAGGCCCCATCGACACCTTGACCAGGGCGTGGCGCAGCACCCGACCGTTTAGGTGGTAACCGCGCTGCAACTCCTCGATCACCACATCTTCGGCATGGGCCTCGCTGGGTTCTCGCAAAACCGCCTCATGCAGGCTGGGATCGAAGGGCTCACCCTCTACCCGCATCGGTGAAACCCCCAGCTGCTTGAACACATCCACCAGCTGCTTGTAGAGGCCCTGGTAGCTGCGATGAAGCGCCTGGGCTTCCTCATGCTGGGGATTCAACTGCTGACGCGCCCGGTCGAAGTTGTCGACCACCGGCAAGATCTCACCCAATGTGGAGCAGGTGATCTGAAGACGTAGGTCTTCGCTGTCGCGGCTCTGGCGCTTGCGGAAGTTGTCGAAGTCAGCAGCCAGGCGCATGTATTGGCCGTTGAGGCCCTCATGCTCAGCCTTGAGTGCCGCCAGCTGACCAGCCAGATCCGCACCCTGATCAGGAATCTGGTCGGAGCAGGCCTCCTCCCCAACCTCCATATCCGAGGTAGTTGGGGTCTCGGTGGGATCAACGGCCTGGGAAGGCATGGCTTCCAGGTTGCTGTCACCGCTCATCGAGGTGTCACCGCTCATGGCTGACAAGGTCGGGCATTGGTTCTAGACATGTTGAAGCTCCAGGCCTACCTCCCACAAGCGGCGGAAGCCCGCACCTCCTGGCTTCATGTCCCTCACCCCAACCCGGCCCGTCCCTGAAGCCAGCAGCGAAAAGCAGCAGCGCCTTGAAGTGGAGCTACTGGTTGGCGAGCCTGTGCTGCAAGTCTTCGAATTGCAGGGCCTAGGTCAGGAGCTGCTTCTAGCGGGCAAGGGCCTGCCAACGGCACGGTGGCGCGAACTAGGCGCCTTACCCCTCCAAGAAATAAATGGGCGACTGGTCGTCGCCATACCAAGCAACTGGGGGGAACAGCAGCGCCAAGATTTGAATGGGGAGTTGCAACGTGCTGGATTCAGCGCCGAGCTGAAATTGGCATTGGCGACAAATCTCACAGCAGCCCTCACCGGTAAACCTCCAACTGCCCCTGCTCCATCCTCCAGATCAGCCCAACTACAACCACCTGGAAACCTCAACGCCCCCCGATCTCTCACGAAAGATTTGGACATCCCGGGCACCTCCGAAGGGCCACTGCAGGAAATCACCAATATCGAAGATCTGGAGATCAATGCGGCCGCTGCCAGCAACAGTACAAATGCCTCACCAGTCGTCAGCCTGGTGGACCGAATCCTGATTGAGGCGCTCAGCTCGGGGGCAAGTGATATTCACGTGGAACCCCAAGAAAACACCCTTGAAATCCGCTTTCGCCAAGACGGTGTGTTGCAAAAGCACTTCGAAGACCTGCCGAAGAGCCTGACACCGGCAGTTACTTCACGCATCAAAATCATGGCCGAACTAGACATCGCCGAAAGGCGGCTTCCTCAGGATGGCCGAATAAGACGCCTGTTCCGAGGAAGGAAAATGGACTTCAGAGTAAGTACACTTCCTAGTCGAAATGGTGAAAAAGTATGCCTGCGGTTGCTCGACAGTGGCGCCACCCAACTCGGACTAGAAACGCTAATTACCGACACAGATACTCGAATAAGCCTGCGAGAGCTGGGGTCAAAGCCCTACGGCATGATTTTGGTCACCGGTCCAACCGGCTCGGGTAAATCGACAACACTCTACGCCCTGCTAGCGGAACGCAATGACCCCAGCATCAACATTTCAACTGTTGAAGACCCGATCGAGTACACCCTCCCTGGCATCACTCAGACCCAGGTAAATCGTGAAAAGGGGCTTGATTTTAGTACGGCTTTACGAGCCTTCATGCGGCAAGACCCTGACGTACTGCTGGTAGGCGAAACTCGCGATTTAGAGACTGCGAAAACAGCAATTGAGGCCGCACTTACAGGTCACTTAGTGATGACGACCCTGCACTGCAACGACACGGCCAGTGCTATAGCCCGGCTTGATGAGATGGGCGTAGAGCCATTCATGGTGAGCGCTTCCCTCCTAGGCATCATTTCCCAACGGCTAGTACGACGGGTTTGCACAGATTGCCGAATTAGCTATAAGCCCAATCATGAAGAGCTTGGCCGATTTGGTCTTTTAAGCAGCCATGAAACGGATGTAACGTTCTTCAAAGCAAATACTCGGAACAAAAATGAAGACGGGTGCTGCAAGACATGTAACGGATCTGGTTATAAAGGACGGCTGGGCGTATACGAAATTCTTAGGATGAACGACACTATTGCTGCCGCTGTTGCCAAAAGGGCCTCTACCGACGTAATCCGCCGGATGGCCCTTGAAGGTGGCATGAAAACCCTTTTAGGCTATGGGCTCCAGCTGGTTCGAGAGGGACTCACGACTCTGGCAGAGGTAGAACGCATGTTGCTAACCGACTCCGGACTGGAATCGGAACGGAGATCGCGCTCGCTGAACACGCTCACCTGCAGCTGTTGTGGTGGAGGACTACAAGACGAATGGCTTGAATGTCCCTACTGTCTAACAAGCCGCTGAACATTCCATGGTCGTACTGATCGAAGACCTGATGACCCAACTGGTAACAGATGGCGGCAGCGATCTTCACATCAGCGCCGGGCTGCCGCCCTTCGGACGGTTTAACGGCCAACTCAGACCACTTCAGGACGAAGCCCTTACGGAAGAAGCTTGCAACAAACTGATCTTCTCAATACTAAATAATTCCCAACGCAAACAACTTGAACAAACATGGGAACTTGACTGCGCCTATGGACTTAAAGGAATTGCTAGGTTCCGAGTAAACGTTTATCGCCAGCGTGGCACCTATGCAGCATGCCTTAGAGCCCTAGGAAATAATATCCCCACTTTGCACGAGCTCGGACTTCCTTCAATAGTAGAGGAGATAAGCCATATGCCGAAGGGCTTAGTCCTGGTCACAGGGCCCACCGGCTCAGGCAAAACAACGACCCTTGCTGCCATACTAGAGCACATCAACCAAACACGAAATGAGCATATCCTTACGATCGAAGACCCAATCGAGTTTGCCTACAAATCAGTCAAAAGCATAATTCATCAGCGACAGCTCAATGATGATACCCGCAGCTTTGCCAACGCCCTGAAAGCTGCCTTGCGCGAAGATCCAGATGTGATTCTAGTAGGAGAGTTGCGCGATCTTGAAACCATACAGTTAGCGATTACTGCTGCGGAGACAGGTCATCTGGTGTTCGGCACCTTACACACCAGTTCCGCGGCTCAGACAGTGGACCGCATGGTGGATGTCTTCCCCCCAAGCCAGCAGACACAAATTCGTGTGCAACTAAGCAGCAGTCTTGCAGCAGTTTTCGCCCAGACCCTATGCAAACGCCGCAATCCAAGTCCGGGACAATTTGGCAGGGTGATGGCACAGGAAATCATGATCAACACACCGGCTACCGCCAATTTAATTCGGGAAGGAAAAACAGCTCAGCTTTACTCCCAGATCCAGACCGGCGGCCAACTCTCCATGCAAACCCTGGAGAAGGCGCTAGGCGATCTGGTACTCAGCAATCAGGTGAGTATGGATGAGGCCCTACTGAAAACATCCCGGCCAGAGGAACTAAAACGCCTTGTATCGCAACTGAGCTGAATTCCGACTACACCCTGAGCCATGGCAAATTTCGTAGCAACTTATATCAATCGTAAGGGTGCTTCAGCGCTGATCGACATTGAGGCAGCCGATCTGATCCAGGCTAGACGCAGTCTACGTCTGCGGGGAATCAGAGCCACCGAAATCAAAGTCAAGCAAGAAGCAACAGCGACTAGCTTAATTGCGGCTAGCCAACTGCACGACAAGCTGAAGTTCTCCAGATTGAACGAACTATTGGAAGCCAAACCGGGCATCAAGGAAAAAGCTATATTTGCCAGCAAAATGGCAGCCCTAGTCAATGCCGGCGTACCCATTGTCCGCAGCATCGACTTGATGGCATCTCAACAAAAAATGCCCCTATTTAAACGTGCTCTGCAATCAGTAAGCCTAGAAGTAAACCAAGGAATCTCCTTGGGTGAAGCACTGCGCCGCTGGCCCAAGGTATTTGACAAGCTGAGTATCGCGATGGTGGAAGCCGGCGAGGCCGGGGGCGTACTCGACGAATCCCTTAGGCGGCTAGCCAAACTATTAGAAGACAATGCCAAGTTACAAAACCAAATCAAAGGTGCTCTGGGCTATCCAGTGGCAGTGCTTGTCATCGCTGTAACTGTTTTTCTAGGAATGACTATTTTTCTCATTCCAACCTTTGCTGAAATATTTAACAGCTTAGGGGCCGAACTCCCCTGGTTTACCAAAATGATGGTGGATCTTAGTAGTCTGCTTCGTTCAAGCTTCTCGCTTTTTCTACTTTTGGGATTAATTATTTCTGCCTATTTATTTGGCAAGCTGTATGCAACCCCAACCGGTCGTCGTCGAGTGGATGCCCTAATCTTAAAACTTCCCCTATTTGGTGAATTGATTCAAAAAACGGCTACAGCTCAGTTTTGTCGAACATTTAGCTCGCTAACGAAAGCTGGTGTACCAATTCTGATGTCGCTGGACATTGTGCGAGAGATTACCAACAACTCCATCATTTCAGACGCCATAAGCAACAGCCGCGAAGACGTCCTCCAAGGCATCCCCTTAAGTATAGCCCTTAGCCGGAAGAAGGTCTTTCCCGATATGTCAATAAGCATGATATCAATCGGCGAGGAGACTGGTGAAATGGACGCTATGATGTCTAAAGTTGCTGATTTTTACGAAGACGAGGTTGAAGCGATCGTCAAGGCACTCACATCCATGCTGGAGCCAGCCATGATCGTGTTGGTAGGGGGAATCGTGGGATCAATTCTTTTGGCAATGTACATGCCAATGTTTGCTGTTTTTGAAAATATTAAATAAGTCTTTTCCTGTGGCTTTCAAGCAGCCAAGGCCTGGCCCGCCAGCCAGCCACTGCTCCAGCAATGCTGAAAGTTGAACCCCCCCGTCACCCCGTCCACATCCAAGAGTTCACCCACCAAATACAGACCGGGCTGCTGGCGGCTCTCCATCGTCGCCAGGTTCACCTCACCAAGAGGAATGCCCCCTGCCGTCACGAATTCTTCGCCGAAGGGGCCCCTCCCGGTAATGGCCAGCCGGGTATCACGCAAGGCCGATACCAACAGCTGCTGGTGCCGTTTAGCAAGGTCAGCCCAGCGCTGCTGAGGGTCTAGGCCATGGCGCTGCAACAGGGCCAGCCACAGGCGCCGGCTGAGGGCGGGCCAGGGCCGCCAGTTGGCTAGTTGCCGCTTGGCCTGGTCTCGCTTGGCGTCGGCAAACAGGCCCTCAAGATCCTGCTGAGACAGGCCGCCACTCCAATCAAGGCGCAGCTCGCCCCGATAGCCGCTGGCCTTAAGGGCGCGGGCAGCAAAAGCCGTGAGCCGCAGGGTGGCTGGACCGGACAGACCCCAATGGGTGATCAGCACCGGGCCCCGCTGGCGAAAAGGCTGGCCAGCCCGAGCGGCCTGGGGCTCCTGGGGCAGGTGCAAAGCCAGCTCCACCGGATCCATCACCACTCCGGCCAGCTCCAGCAGGGGATCGCCAGCCAAAGCCAACGTGAAAAGGGACGGCACAGGCGCCACCAGCCCATGGCCTAGACCCGCCGCCAGCTGGCGGCCGCTGGGATGGCTGCCGGTGGCAAGCACCAAGCGATCAGCTTTGATCGCCCCGCCGCCCCGCACCAGCAGGTCAAAACCACCGCCAGCAGCTGCCGCGGCCCGCTGCAGGCTCACCCCCGTGTGCAGCTGCACCCCAGCCTGGAGGGCCGCTCGGCGCAGGGTGGCTGCCACCGATTCGGAACGGTTTGAACGGGGAAACAGGCGGCCGTCCGGCTCCTCCACCAGCTCGAGGCCATGGTCAGCAAACCAGGCGACGGCATCGCCAGGAGCAAAGCGCGAAAAGGGACCCCGCAGGGCCTGGCCACCCCGGGGATAGTGCCCCACCAACGTCCGAGGATCCCAGCAAGCATGGGTGACATTGCAGCGCCCACCGCCACTGATCAATACCTTGTGCAACGGCTCGTTGGTGGCTTCCAGCAGAGCGATATCGCCAAGGCCGGCCTCAGCAGCACAGATGGCGGCCATAAAGCCGGCAGCACCGCCACCAGCCACGACAACGGCAGCATGAATTGGCAGCATGGGGAGATGGGCCAGATCGATCCAGCCAGTTATCGCTTCAGTGTGGCCCCGATGATGGACTACACCGATCGGCACTTCCGGGTGCTGATGCGGCAGATCAGCCGGCGCAGCCTGCTTTACACCGAAATGGTGGTAGCCCAGGCCCTGCACCACGCCAGGCAAGAACCTGATGCCAGCGCACCGGGGGGGCGGCTGGAGCGCCTCCTGGGCTTCGATCCGATCGAAAAACCCCTAGCCCTGCAAGTGGGCGGCGACGATCCCGCCTTGCTAGCGGAGGCTGCAGCCCTGGCGGCTGAATGGGGCTACGACGAAATCAACCTGAATGTGGGCTGCCCCAGCGAGAAGGTGCAAAAAGGCCGCTTTGGGGCCTGTCTGATGGCCGATCCCCACCAGGTGGCCCGCTGCGTTGCCGCCATGGCCGCCGCCTGCTCCCTGCCGGTAACGGTGAAACACCGCATCGGCATTGATGAGCGCGACTCCTACGCCGAGTTGCTGGCCTTCGTGGATGCGGTGGCGGCAGCGGGGGCCCAGCGCTTTGCAATACACGCACGCAAAGCCTGGCTGGAGGGGCTCGATCCCAAACAAAACCGCACGATCCCGCCCCTGCGCTACGACGTTGTTCATGCCCTCAAGCGCGATCGCCCCCAACTGAGCATCGAGTTAAACGGCGGTCTGGAAAACCTCGACGCCTGCGTGCAGCAGCTCGAATTGGTGGACGGGGCCATGGTGGGTCGGGCCGCTTATGCCCATCCCCTGCAATGGAGGCAGGTGGACCAGCAGATCTACGCCGACGACAGCCAGCCGCTGGCCACAGCCTCCAGCGTTGTGGGGGGTTTGGTTGCCTACGCCGAGCAATGGCGCAGTCGGGGTGGGCGGCTGTGGCCTATCGCCCGCCACCTAGTGCATGTGGTGGAGGGAATGAACGGCGCCAAACGCTGGCGCCAGCAACTCACGGAAGAAGCAGGGGCAAGGGACGCGGATGCTGGCGTGCTGGCAGCCGCGGCCCTGGCCCTGGCGGAGCGGGGCTACTAGCCCTCGGCGCCACCGTAGAAGTCGCCACCACCGCTATCGCCACCGCCACTGCGGCGGCGGCGGGTGCGCCCAGCGTCGAAGCTGTCGCCACCAGCAGGATTGCCGGCACCATAGCTGCGATCTTCCCAGCCGCGGGCGCCAGATCCCCCATCGCCACCACCGGCATAACCGCCGCCACTGCCGCGATTGTAGCCACCGCCACCTGCGTAGCCACCGCCACCACCACCTCCATAACCACCGCCGCCGCCGCCGTAACCACCCCGGCGCGGACCACCACCACCACCACCACCGGTGCGGGGCTCAGCTTTGTTGATGCGCAGGGGACGACCCATCAGCTCAGCACCCTGCAATGCCTCAACGGCCTTTGCCTCTGCTGCTTCATCGCCCATCTCAACAAAGGCGAAACCGCGCTTGCGCCCGGTATCCCGTTCGAGGGGCAGGGAACAGCTAGACACCTCACCGAAGGGTGCAAACAATTCCGCCACGTCTTCCTGCTCAGCGCGGAAGGGAAGGTTGCCGACAAAAATACTCACGAACTGAAGATCGGCCGCGGGACCGATGCATGTGGGCCAGTGGGCCACTAACCGTTCCACCCTAAGACGACTAACGAACGCTGGCTGCTCTCAGCAGGCAAGTCGCATCCGATTTCGCTGCAACTGCTGCTCAACCTGGTCAAAGCCCGTGCCCCCCTCGCTGCGCCTGGCCGCCACCACCTGCTGGGGAGTGATGGCCTCATAAATATCGGCTTCAAAGGCAGGGTGCAGCTGCTGCCAGCGCCCTAGGGGCAGATCGCGCAGCAGGATTCCCTCTGCCAGGCAGCCTTTCACCAGGCCGCCCACCAACTGGTAGGCCTCGCGGAAGGGCACCCCCTTAGCCACCAGGTAGTCGGCCACATCGGTGGCGTTGGAGAAATCCGCCGCCACTGCCGCCTCCAGGCGCTGGGGCCGAAACTCGAGCCCCTCTTCAAACAGGATCGCCATCGCCTCGAGGCAATCGAGGCAGGTGCGCACCCCGTCAAACAGGGCCTCCTTGTCTTCCTGAAAGTCCTTGTTGTAAGCGAGGGGCAGGCCCTTGATCATGGTTAGCAAGCCCATCAGGTGGCCAAACACCCGGCCGCTCTTGCCCCGCACCAGCTCGGGCACATCCGGGTTCTTTTTCTGGGGCATCAGGCTGCTGCCCGTCGCACAGCGATCGGTGAGGCCTATAAAGCCAAACTCTTCGCTGGCCCAGAGGATCACCTCCTCGCTGAGCCGGCTCAAGTGCACCAGCACCAAGCTGGCGGCAGCCATGAACTCGACCGCAAAGTCCCGGTCACTGACCGCATCGAGACTGTTGGCGTAGATAGTGTCAAAGCCCAACTCGGCGGCGGTCTGGCGCCGATCGATGGGCACCGGCGTTCCCGCCAGGGCCGCGGCCCCCAGGGGACAGATATTCACCCGGCCGCGCACGTCGGCCAAACGGGCCCGATCCCGCTCGGCCATCTCGATATAAGCCAGTAGGTGGTGGGCCAGACACACCGGCTGGGCCCGCTGCAGATGGGTGTAGCCGGGGATTAAGACCGTGCTGTGCAGCTCAGCCTGAGCCAGCAGAGCCCGCTCGAAGCGCAGCAAGCCCCCGTCAATGGCATCAATTTGGCCGCGTAGCCACAGACGCAGGTCGGTGCCCACCTGGTCGTTGCGACTGCGGCCGGTGTGCAGTTTCTTGCCCAGGGGGCCGAGCAACTCAATCAGACGCCGTTCAACGGCGAAGTGCACATCTTCAGCCTCCAGACCGGGATTGAACTCGCCCCTGGCTGCCTCAGCTCTGACATTCTCCAGGCCCTCGATCAACTGGGCCGCCTCGCTCTCGCTGATCACAGCGCAACTGCCCAACATGCGGGCATGGGCGATGGAGCCGTCCAGGTCTTGCTGCAGCAGGGTGATGTCAAAACCGATCGAGGCGTTGAAGCGCTCGATCGCCGGATGCAGGCCCTGCTCGAAGCGCTGGCTCCAGGTAGACGCGGTGGAATCAACAGCCATTCGGGGCTTGGCGCTCAGCGCTAGGCAGGGAATCAGCTTGGCAGGGAGGGCAGCATCAGCTCCTCCTTCACCTTGAGCACCACCATGGAAGCGTCATCGTCGAGCTGCCGGTCTGCCCCCACGAAGCGATCCAACCGGGCAAACAGCTGGTCGAGAATCCCCTGAGCGCCGATGCCGGAGCGGCAGGCCGCCTGCAGCTGGCGCACCAACCGCTCCTCGTCGAAGCGCTCACCGCTGAAACCGGTGGCCTCGGTCACCCCGTCTGTGTAATAGAGCAGCACATCGCCTGGATCCAACACGATCTGCTCAAGGCCGTAATCGGCTTCGCTCTGCAAACCAATCAGCAGACCTGGGGCGTCAAGGCGCTCCACATGGTTGCGCTGGCGCCGCCAGATCAAGGGCGGATTGTGGGCCGCATTGGCGTAGCGCAGCAGGTGGGTGCGGGGGTCGTAATCGGAATAAAAGAGGGTCACAAACCGGTGCGACTGAGCCAGGTCTTCCTGGGCCAGCTGGTTGAGGTCGTGAAGGATGCGCTCAGGGGAATGGCCGCTCAGCACCTCGGCCCGCAACATGCCGCGAAGCATCGTCATCAGCAAACTTGCCGGCACCCCCTTGCCCATCACATCGCCCATCACCAGCGCCCAGCGGGCCTGTTCGCGGCGGCGGCCCAGCAGCTGGGGGCGGGTCGGGATGAAGTCGTAATAGTCACCGCCCACCTGGAAGGCAGGGCGGCAACGGGCTGCCAGCTCAACGCCATCGATAACCGGACAGCGGTCCGGCAGCAGCTGGGCCTGGATTTCAGCACCGATGCTGAGCTGGCGATCGAGCCGCTCATGGCGCCGCATGGTCTGGAGCAGGGTCTCGTTTTCGAGAGCCACGGCGGCAAGGTCGGCCACCAGCTGCAGGTGGCGGCGATGCACCTCGCTCCAGGCAAAGCCCTGCCGATTGCTGAAGATATAGAGGCGGCCTCGCTGCAGGCTGCGGGAAACCACCGATGTGGCCACCACCTGGGCTCCGCCCAGCAACCGGCCCACCCGCTGATCAAGCAAGGCCGCCACAGCCGCATCACCACTGAGAGCTGCCAACTCCCCATCCGCCAACGCCGCCAACTGGCGCACCAGCTCGGCGCAGGGCTCCGCCGGCGTGGCCTGTAGATACTCGCGCCAGAGGCGGCCATCTTCGTGGAACACCACCAGCAAAGCCCCCTCGGCTTCCACCAGCCGGGCCGCCACCAGCGGCACCAGCTCCAGAAAGCGGCCCAGATTGGTGAAACTGCGCAGGGCATAAGCCAGGGAAGCCAGCAGCTCCTGGTTGCGCCGCTGCTCCCGGCTGAGGCTGTCGAGTAGCTGCCGCAGCGAGGCTGCAGCCGACAACAGGGCCGGAGCCTGGGGAGAAACTGAATGGGGGGGCGGCTTGTTGCTCACCGATAGGGCACGGTGCGGCCGCGGCGGTTTCGCAAGATAGCGGCACCTACCTGGGCAAGCAGGAACTCAGCGAGCCAGCAAGGCCTCAACAAACTCAAAGCTGTTAAAGGGCCGCAGATCGCGAATACCCTCACCGGCGCCAATGAAACGGATTGGCAGCCTGGCTTCAGAGGCAACGGCCAGGGCCACACCACCGCGGGCGCTGCCATCGAGCTTGGTGAGCACCACGCCAGTTAGGCCGGCGGCCTTGGCAAAAGCCATCGCCTGACGCAGGCCGTTCTGACCCTGGCTGGCATCCAGCACCAGCAGCGACTCCACCACCGCCTCCGGCGCCAGCTTGTCGACAATCCTGCGCACCTTGCTGAGCTCCTCCATCAAGTTGTGCTTGGTCTGCAGCCGGCCAGCCGTATCCACCAGCACCAGCTCAGTGCCCTTGGCCTGGGCAGCACCAATGGCGTCATAGACGACGGCCGCTGGATCGGCATTGGCGCTGGGATTGGAGATCACCGGCACCTGGCTGCGCTCACCCCACACCTGCACCTGCTGCACCGCCGCGGCCCGGAAGGTGTCAGCAGCAGCGATTAGGCAGCTGTAGCCGCTGCGCACCGCCAAATTGGCCAGCTTGCCAAGCGTGGTCGTCTTACCAACGCCGTTTACCCCCACCAACAGCCACACGTTGAGCTGCTCGCGGCGGGGGGCTAGCAGGGGCTGGCCACTGGCCTCGATCGGTTGGTCGAGGATGGCGCGCAGCTGCTCCTTAAGGAAGCGCAGGCCCTCGGCGGGATCCACCACCTCCTGGTTGAGCCGCTGGCGCAGGGCGCCCAGGGCCCGGTCGGTTGCCTCCACCCCAACGTCTGCCCGCAACAGAGTGGTTTCCAGACCATCAACCACCTCGGGCGTGAGCGGGTCATCGCCCAGGTTGTCGAGCAGCTGGGTGACCAAGCCCTGGCGGGTTTTCTCAAGGCCCTGGCGCAAACGAGCCAGCCAGTCGATCTCCTCAAGCGAGACCTGATCAACCCGCTTGCCCTGGGCGGCGAGCACCTCAGCAGACCAGGTGAAGGTGGTGTCGAAATCGCCCAGACTGGGCTCAGCTAGTTCTGGCGCATCTAGGGCCGTGATCGCCTGTTGGCGTTCGGCCCGCTGGGCCGCGGCCTGCTCCAGCAGGGAAAGGGGTGCGGCCACTGGAGTGGCCGTTTGGGCAACCTGCTGAGGATCTGGCTCAAGGCCCTGTTCGGGCTGCTGGGTATTGATCTGTACAGGCTGTACAGAATCTGGGAGAGGGGGCTCAGGGGCAGATTCGGCCTCAAGCTGCAGTCGCTTTTGCTCCTCCTGCTGGGCCTTGAGGCGGGCATAAGCCTGGCGGGCCCATTCCAGGGCCTCAGCGTTGGGATCGGACGAACTCTCAACCGGCTGTTCAGGGGCCTGGTCTGGAGCCTGACCCGAAACCTGTTCAGAAGCTGGCGGCGGAGTTGCTGATGGTTCAGCTGGGGAGGGGCCGGTGCGATTAAACCAGTCGTAAACCATGGCTTGCTCAGGCCTCCGCCACGGAACGAGCAGCCGTGAAGCGCCGCAGC
>ERZ887849.1105-NODE-1105-length-26678-cov-18.816024_pt1 | contig 26678 bp, 24 predicted proteins | sample MGYA00521267_ERZ887849 | MGnify/ENA primary metagenome ERZ887849 (study PRJEB32303, sample SAMEA104408601) | aquatic metagenome | biome: Brackish water; feature: Pelagic; material: water | place: Baltic Sea | collected 2014-06-06T16:11:00 | depth 2,863 m ... | reverse complement strand
GCGCTTTTTTATTGACCAACGACACTCCATAAAGGATGAGTCCCGCAGCTACCAACTGCCAAAAATTAATGGTTTCTCCATCTAGCACACCCCACCCTATGGCAACAATCGGAAGCGTATAGGTAACTGAAGAAGCAAAAACTGGAGAAGCAAATTGAATAAACTTATTGAACATAATTTTTCCAATAACCGTTCCAAAAAATGATAGCAACAGAAGGTATTTGAAAGACTCCCACACTTCTGAACTTTGATAAACTTCTGCTTTAAAAAACCCTGTAAAACTTAGAATGATAAGAGCAGGAATGGAAATAAAAATAAAATTTCCCAAAGCAATAGCCATGGCTGAAACATCTTGCAAGTGGCGTTTCAGAATGTTTACATTGAGAGCATAACAAAGGGAAGCTGTGAAAATTAGTCCAACATAAAATAGGTTTTGGTCAAGGGTAATTGAGGAATCTTCCATAACAAGCCAAATGGACCCAACAAACCCTATCAAAACCCCCCAAATTTGTCGCTTTTGAATAGAAAATTGGAAAAAGAAAAATCCAAAAAATAGCGTGGCCATAGGAGTCAATGAATTTAGAATTGCAGCTACACCACTATCGATTTTGGTTTGGGCAAAAGCAAAGAAAAAGGACGGAAAAAAAGTTCCAATAAATCCCGTAACGGTAATCCACTTCCATTGTTCTTTTGTAAGACCTTTTAACGAAGAAAATCCTATCAACAATAAAATTGCCGTTGAAATTAAAATGCGAATGGACCCTAATTGTAACGGGCTCAATCCTATCAAGCTTTTCTTGATTAGGATGTATGAACTACCCCAAATAAGAGTTAAAACTACTAAATAAACCCATTTTTTTTGTTGAACTACAGTCATATTTTTCTTTGTGCGAAGTTGCAACTAATATTTTTAAAGAATTAGTTATTTTTATGTAATTTAGCTACTTAAACTCATCTCTTATGAAAAATACTGTTCCATTACTCATTGTTTTATTGATTTTGGCTACTTCTTGCAACACTAAGGCTAAGCCTGAAGTTAAAACCGTTTCCACGGAAAAAACGTCTGAAATTTCCTCCGATGCTGTGCTCACAAAGGGCGAATTTGGTGTAGAAGGAATGACGTGTCAAATGGGCTGTGCATCTGCCATTGAAAAAAAACTGAATGCAGTTGCTGGAGTCCAATCTGCTAAGGTTGATTTTAGCAACAAAAAAGCCTTTGTTTCTTTTGATGCTTCTTTAACAAATGCAGAAGCATTGACTGCGGCAATTACCTCAGCTGGGAAAAGTTATTCGGTTACCACAGTCAATCTTGTTGAAGAATTCACTTTAAAAAGCTGCAAAAAAGACTGTACAAAACCTTGTTGCACTAAAGACAAAGCGGCTTGTAAAAAAGACTGTACAAAACCTTGTTGCGTTAAAAAAGAAGCTGCTTAAAGCATTTCTTTCCATTCAAAAGTTTGCACCAACTTTCGAATATCTTTTTTGAGGTATTCCAAAGCAGGAAGTAACGAATCATAATTGGGTTTAGTTTCTATATAAATCGATCCCGAAACAAAATTGTTTTGTTTGTCGGTGACAAAAAACTGAACATTAGAAGCTGCATCTGCCTCTATTGTAAACAAGCTCCCCACTAGGTTTCGTTCGGCATCCTCAAATGCGCTTTGGTGAACTCTGGTAGTTCCTAAGGATTGTTCGTCTAGCTTTTTTTGAACATCTTCATACAATCTACCCAAGTTATTTTTTACGGATAAATGAGTCAAAAAAATAGTGGCTTTCATAAAAGGATATTGAATTTCCAAATCACATCCTTTTGTAAAATGAATCGCTGACAAGCGATTGAATTGAAACTGAAAGCTACAATCGGATTGAAAAAATTGATATTGAGCTTTTGGGTATTCCAAGGCTAAAAAGCCTGCAGGCTTGGGCAGACTGGGTTGAGAGCATGAAAACAGCATTCCAATAAAACCTAAAATAATGGCCCTCATAATACCTGTTTTTTATGAACCTTAACCCGTTGGATGCGCTTTTTATCAACAGCTTCAATGGTAAAAACAACTCCATGAAATTCAATTGAAGTGTTTTTTCTTGGAAATAACCCTGTTTGCTCCAAAACAAAACCCGCCAATGTTTCTGCTTCTCCTTTTTGCTCCTCAAACGAGGATTCATCGTCAAATTGCATAATGCGATAAACATCTTTCAAGTTTGTTTTTCCTTCAAACACAACGGTATTTTTATCAATTTTAGAATACATCACATCGTGATCGTCAAATTCATCGCTTATTTCACCAACAATTTCTTCCATAATATCTTCCAATGTCACTAGTCCCGAAGTGCCCCCGTATTCGTCCACTACAATAGCCAAATGCATTTTCATGGATTGAAAATCCATTAGCAGATCGTCTAATTTTTTGTTTTCAGGAACAAAATAAGGATCCCTTAACAATTGAACCCAATCATAGGTTGATTGATTTATATAAGGCAATAAGTCTTTGATATAAAGGACGCCTACAACCGAATCTATTTGCTCTCTATAAACAGGAATTCTTGAAAAACCATATGCAACAATTTGTTCTTTTACTTCTTGAAAAGAGAGTGATTCTGAAAGGGCAAACATATCTATACGGGGTCGCATGACTTGTTTGGTGTCTATATTTCCAAAACTAACTATTCCTTGAAGAATTTGTTGCTCTTTGGCTGTTGTGTCCTTTTCGTCGGTAAGTTCCAATGCTTTTGAAAGTTGATCAACCGAAATATTAGAACGTTTTTTTCCCAACGAATTGTGTAAAAAGTTAGTCCATTTACTCATGGGAAGTGTTAAAAAGAAAAAGATATAACGATCCATAAAATGAATCGGTAGGGCCATTCGTTTTGCAAAAGAAACAGCATTTCTGTTGGCATAGACTTTAGGAAGAATTTCTCCGAACAAAAGAATAAGGAAAGTAATTAATCCAACCTCTACAACAAATCGAAGCACTGTTGAAGTTATATTCGAAAACAACACGTTGGACATAGAGGCAAACAACAAAACGGTAGCGATATTGATAAAATTATTCCCAACAAGGATGGTGGCTAGTAATCTTTTTGGGTTTTGTCGCAGTTTAAAAACAAGTTGGTAACGCTTATTTTTTGACTTTGAAAGCGTTGTTAAGTCTGATGATGAGAGTGAAAAAAAGGCAACTTCAGCACCGGATATCATTGCTGAAAAAAACAATAAAACACACAGAAATAAGAGTTTGAGTAGCAATAACACATCGAGTGTTGTGGCTAAAAAAAAGATACTAAGGGGGTCAGAGTCCAATGCTAAAATTATTTAAAAAGGTAAGTCATCCGAAGGTTCTTTGGGTTGTGATGTAGCAGCAGGCGGAGAGCTTGGCTGAGCCACAGCTTGTTCTGAAGCGGGGTTGGCAGAAGCCGACACCTCGCCTTTTGGAGTTAAAAATGTAAACTCATCTACGTTGATTTCCGTTGAATATCTAGGATTGCCGTCTTCTCCTTGCCATTTTCGTGTTTTTATACGTCCTTCTATATAAACCTTGTCGCCTTTATTAAGATACTTTTCACAAACTTCAGCCGCTTTGTTTCTAACCACAATATTATGCCATTCGGTATTAGAAACTTTTTCGCCTGCTTTGTTGGTATAGGTTTCGTTGGTGGCTAGGGGAAATCTTCCAATAGAGCCGCCGCCTTCAAAATAATGCATTTTAACTTCGTCTCCTAGATGCCCTATTAGCATTACTTTGTTTAATGTTCCGCTCATGATTTTTTTGAATTAATACTTCAAAGGTACTAAAAATGAAAGTCATTTAAAAAACGTGCTGTTAATGCGGAAACGGGATATTTTTCAAGCTTTTCAATAGCAATACTAGAGGCCGGTAGATCAAGAGCAGAAACAATCCAAAATTGAGTAATTAAATGTTGATGAGAGAGCTTATGTACAATAGGAGTCTCATTGTAAAGTGAAATTTCAGAATGAGAATGAAGCGCCCATTTTGGAAAATTACTATGATTTTTAAGTGCTGTTTCACTCATGAGGGTGTCGCTTTCGAGAAGCGGAAACTCATACAGGTTTTGCCAAATTCCTTTGCCAGTTCGTCGTACTAATAGAGTGTCCGATGCATTTCCGATAAAAACCAAATAGTTAAAGTGTCGTGTTTTAATCTTAGTCTTATTAATTTTTATGGGCAATGAATTTATGGTATTCTCAGCAAAAGCAACACATTTGAATTGAAATGGGCATACGGAGCAATTTGGATTTTGGGGTTTACACTGCAATGCTCCAAATTCCATAATGGCCTGATTGAATGTTGCAGGATCCTTAGAATCTATCAATGCAAAGGCCAATTCTTTGTATTCTTTGATCCCTTTGGAGGAATTAATTGGGGTTTGAATGCCAAAAAAACGTCCTAAAAATCGATACACATTCCCATCCACTACAGGGGTTTTGTGACCAAAACAAATGGAAGCAATTGCACTGGCCGTATAGTCGCCAATTCCCGGCAATTGCAACAATGCATCGTAGCTGTTAGGCATCTTTCCGCGATAATCCTTTACAATAATTTGGGCTGCTTTATGGAGGTTTCGAGCGCGACTATAGTATCCCAATCCTTGCCAACATTTAATAACATCTTGTTCGGAGGCGACAGCTAGGTCAAAAACAGAAGGAAACTGGTTGAGAAACTTTTCATAGTAGGCCCAACCCTGAGCTACGCGCGTTTGTTGTAAAATAATTTCTGAGAGCCAAATAGCATACGGCTCCTTGAGCTGCCTCCAAGGCAAGTCTCGTTTATTTTTCAAATACCAGTCTATCAATAAATTGGAGAAATTCATGGTGTCAATTATAACAGGACGAAATATAATGATATCTCATTTAATATTAGCCGATTAGCATCGGTGTATTGTCAATATTAATTTATATATTTGCGAACCTTAAAAACAAAATAAAATTAAAATTACAGCGCTATGACCAAAGCAGAAATTGTAGCAAAAATTTCAGAAAATCTTGGGATTGAAAAAAATGAAGTTCTTGCCACTGTTGAACATTTTATGCAAGAAGTTAAAGAATCTCTTGAAGGAGGTGAAAATGTATATTTAAGAGGTTTTGGAAGCTTTATCGTTAAGACAAGAGCTGAAAAAACAGGAAGAAATATTTCAAAAAACACAACTATAAAAATACCCGCACACAACATTCCGGCTTTTAAGCCTGCTAAAGTGTTTGTTGAAAGTGTGAAATCTAATGTTGCTGTAAAATAAGGCAACTTTCATTAATTTAAACGAATTACATTATGCCAAGTGGTAAAAAACGTAAAAGACACAAGGTAGCTACGCACAAGCGTAAAAAAAGAAGTCGAGCAAATCGACACAAAAAGAAAAAGTAGTTACTACTTTTTCTTTTTGGAACAACATTCATCGCTCTTTGAAATGAAATCTTTAAGTTATCGTTCGTAATTTTTAAGATTTCGACAGGCCTTAAAAATCCTGTGTACTATTAATTATTAATCCATTTATACAGTAAACTGTATAAATACAAAATCATCATTGTGAGTAAAGAACTAATTATTCGTTCCAATGCCTCCGCGGTGGATTTTGCCCTGCTAAGGGATGGGAAATTGATTGAATTATATAAAGAAGTAGATAATAACAAGTTTAGTGTAGGTGACATTTTTCTTGCTAAAATCAAAAAACCCGTTTCTGGTCTCAACGCCGCATTTGTTAATGTAGGGTATGAGAAAGATGCATTTTTGCATTACCACGACTTGGGTCCAAAGATTACTACCCTCTTAAAATTCATCAAAGGTGTAAGCACAGGTAAGGTGAAAGATTTTTCACCAAAAAAATTTCCATTAGAACCGGAGATTGATAAAGATGGTAGCATTTTAGACGCTATCAAAGCCAATCAATCCATTCTTGTACAAATCATAAAAGAACCCATTTCTACAAAAGGGCCCAGAATTAGTTCTGAGCTTTCTTTTGCAGGTCGTTATTTGGTATTGGTTCCTTTTTCAGATCGAATTTCTATTTCACAAAAAATAGGGTCTCGAGAAGAAAAAAACCGCCTCAAACGATTGGTTCAAAGCATCCGACCCAAAGGGTTTGGTGTCATTGTACGGACGGTAGCAGAGGGCAAAAAAGTCGCTGAATTGGATAAAGATTTGCAAAACCTGTTCGATCGTTGGACAGGCATGTGCAAAAAAATTCGACATGCTGAACACCCTACCAAAGTACTTAGTGAAATGAATCGTGCTTCGTCTATATTACGAGACGTATTTGACGATTCCTTTTCTGGTATTCATGTAGATGATCAAACAATGTTAACAGAAGTTAAGGACTATTTGGATCAAATAGCTCCCGATAAGAAATCGATTGCTAATTATTACAATGCTGATCTTCCGATTTTTGAAAAATATGGCGTTGATCGCCAAATCAAAACATCCTTTGGAAGAACCGTCTCTATGAGTCGAGGTGCGTACTTAATTATAGAACATACCGAAGCACTCCATGTAATAGACGTCAACAGCGGAAATCGATCTAACAAAGCCAAAAATCAGGAAGATACTGCGCTTGAAGTAAACATGATTGCTGCAACCGAAATTGCGTTGCAACTTCGATTGCGTGATATGGGAGGAATTATTGTAGTTGATTTTATCGACATGGTAAAACCTCAAAATCGTAAGAAGCTTTTTGACCATTTCAGAGAAGAAATGGAGTCAGATCGCGCAAAGCATAAAATACTTCCACCAAGTAAAATTGGCTTAATACAAATGACACGGCAACGTGTTCGTCCTGAAATGGACATCAAAACCAAAGAGAAAAACCCAAACCTAAATGGTGAGGTAGAAGCTCCTATTGTTTTGATTGACAAAATTTCAGGCGAATTAGAAAAGATTGTTACAAATAAAAAACACGCAGGAAAAGGAATCACCTTGCATTTGCATCCTTTTATTGCGGCGTATGTAACAAAGGGATTTCCATCCATTCGTTCAAAATGGTATTTTGAACATAAGAAATGGGTGAAGATAATCCCTAGAGATGCTTACACCTATTTACATTATCGCTTTTTTGATAACCAAAAAAAAGTGATTCACGTATAAACTAAAGCGGCTTTCGAGCCGCTTTTTTTGTGCCATAATTTTTCCTTTATTTGCAATATGCACTATAAAAAATCATACACGATTCAGGAAGCAAAACAAAAATTGGAAGCCTATTGTTCCTATCAGGATCGATGTCATTTTGAGGTTGTTCAAAAACTCCAACAAATGAACATGATTCCCAGTGCTGTTGAGCAAATTGTTGCGCAACTGATATCTGATGAGTTTTTAAATGAAACTCGATTCTCAAAAAGTTTTGCCCGAGGAAAATTTCGTATCAAAAAATGGGGGAAAATTAGAATTGAAAATGAATTGAAAATTCGACAAATATCGCAATACAATATCCGATTGGCACTCCGTGAAATCGATGAGCACGAATACCTAACTACGCTTGATGATTTAATAAAGAAAAGAAAAGCTCAAATTTCCGAAACACACCCGCTTAAAGTAAAGAAAAAAATCGCCGATTATTTGTTTTACAGAGGCTGGGAATCGCATTTGGTTTTCGATAAAATCAATCAACTCAAACTCTAATAAAAAACACGCTTATTGCCCTAGAAAAAGTGAAAATTCATTCCCAAAAGAAAATTGCTTTTGGGCATGGGTACTAAGTTGGTTTCCGAATAGCTTTCGTCGAAAATATTGTTGGCTATCAACGAAAAAGTAACCCGACTGGTCTGGTATCGAATCGAAGCATCAACTACAGAATACGAATCTCCCGAGCTGCGCTCTGCAAACTTATACACAATACTCAAAGGTATTTTCTGATGTATCTTAAGGCTTGCATTTGTCGTAAGATGATGTTTTAAAGAATTGATAGAATAGCGCGAGTAATTTACACTCACATCCTTAATTTCGTCCTCTAAATAGGTATAACCCACATTGAATTTTTGAATCAAATTAAACAGCGAAAATGCATATTGAGTATTCAGTTCTATTCCTTTTGAATTGAGTTTTGCAAAATTGGTTGCCTTCCAACGATCCTCCTCTTTTTCTTTTACATAATCAATCAAATCGTCAGAATCGCGATTGAAAACGGCCGCAGAAATTCTAATGTTTGAAAATTGCAAAACACCCCCCAATTCTTGTGCAATCGCAGACTCAGGCTGTAAATTCTCGTCTCCTACAGTTGTTGATGAGCTGTAATACAAATCGGTATAGGTAGGAACACGGTATGTAATTCCTCCATTGGCATAAAGCCTAAAAACATCGTTGATTTGATATCCTATATCAATTCCTGGAAAAATATGCGTTCCAAAATCCGAAAAATGATTGACAGCAATCCCTGGGGTAATATCCAATTGGTTATTAGCTAATAAAAATTTGTGCTCTAAGAAAAGGGTTGTTGAGAAGCGATTGCGATCTCCCAAATTGTTACTCGAAATGGTTACTTTATTGACATCAACGCCAACACCCGATATCCCCAATTTTGATGAGTAAGAGGCATTAAATTCAGCGCCTATTTTGTTTGAAATATGTAGGTTTCGGTACAAATAAGGATTGTGTCTTACAAAAAGATACATGTCTTGATTTCGTTTCCAAAACACTCTGGGTTTAAACACCCAATTACCCGACTTAAGCGCCGTCGAAACTCCTAACAAACTAGCTTGTGTTTCTTCGTACTGATCAATTGCAGAAGAAGAACCGTAAAATCCGTTGGCTCCAAAATCTCGTTCGGAAAATGTAGCAATAAAATTAATCGGAGTTGCATGGCTATAGAAAGTGCTTTTCACAAAAGCATTGGTGTTTTTATAATCGGTATTGTATCGATATCCATCAGATGATGCTTGGGAAAAGTGAACGATATGATTGGTTTTATTCAGTTTGCCTCCAAAGGTTATTGAGCGATTGTATTGGTCAAACGAACCTGCTTGTAGGTTTAAATTTAGGTTGCTAGACAGCTTTTTTTTTGTCACAATGTTAATCGCACCCGTAAACGCATTTTGCCCAAAGATTCGTGCGGCTGGCCCTTTCACGACTTCAATACGTTCTACCACTTCAATGGGTACTAAAATATTAAGGCTGTGGTGTCCCGTTTGAGGGTCTTCTACCTTAATTCCGTCAATCAATAAGAGTGTTTGGTCAAAGCCGCCGCCTCGAAGATACAAGTCGGCCTGAGAGCCTCCTGTACCTCTTCTTCGAATATCAACTCCCGTAATTTGCTGCAAAACATCCGCAATAGTTGTAGCTGCACTTTGCTGAATATCTTTGGCAGAAATGATATCAATAGTTCTTGAATTTTTAGAAAACGGGACGTCAATTCGAGATGAAGTGATTACAACTTCCTCAAGATTTTCCTGAGAAACCTCTTTTTGTGAATGGCTAATTAAAGGCCAAAGAAATAAAAGTAATGGCAGTAATCGAAGAATCATCTTTGTATGGATTTTGTTTTAATGTAAAAAATTAAAACCTATTGAATCGGACTACTGAGCTATTAGGGGTTTATGAGTCAGCCAGAATAATCACTTTATTTTCGCGCATTTCAATGACACCGGATTCAATTTCTAACAATAATTCGTTGTCGTTTCCTTTTTTAAATTTAGAAGCATGCTCATTATCGAGGGAAAGGTTGCCTTGAATTTTAACGATCCCTTGTTCTAAAATAGAAACTATGGGAGCGTGCATGTTCAACATTTGGAAAGCGCCGTCAGTCCCCGGAACAGCAACAGATGTAACTTCTCCGCTAAATAATGTAGCTTCTGGGCTAACGATTTCTAAATACATAAATCGAGTTTAATAATTAGGCTTCAGCAAGCATTTTTTCTCCCGCTTCAATAGCTTCTTCGATGGTTCCTTTAAGGTTAAAAGCAGCCTCAGGAAGGTGATCCAACTCTCCGTCCATAATCATGTTAAACCCTTTGATAGTTTCTTTAATGTCTACCAAAACACCCGGAATACCTGTAAATTGTTCAGCTACGTGAAAGGGTTGTGATAAGAATCGTTGTACACGTCTTGCTCTGGAAACGGCTAATTTGTCTTCTTCCGACAATTCTTCCATTCCAAGAATTGCGATAATGTCTTGAAGTTCTTTATAGCGTTGTAAAAGTTCTTTTACTCGCTGTGCGCAGTTGTAGTGATCATCGCCTAAGATGTCGGCTGATAAAATTCGCGAAGTAGAATCCAAAGGATCTACTGCAGGATAAATCCCCAACTCAGCAATTTTACGAGAAAGTACTGTAGTAGCATCTAGGTGAGCAAACGTAGTCGCCGGTGCTGGATCCGTAAGGTCATCCGCAGGTACGTAAACCGCTTGTACAGATGTAATGGATCCGTTTTTAGTAGAAGTAATTCGTTCCTGCATCGCTCCCATTTCGGTTGCTAATGTAGGTTGATATCCTACTGCTGAGGGCATACGCCCTAACAAAGCTGATAGCTCAGAACCTGCTTGAGTAAATCGGAAGATATTATCTACGAAAAATAATACATCTTTTCCTTGACCGTCTCCGGCTCCATCACGGAAATACTCAGCAATGGTTAATCCTGAAAGGGCTACTCGTGCACGTGCTCCAGGAGGCTCGTTCATTTGTCCAAAAACAAAAGTTGCTTTGGATGCTTTCAATGCTTTTTTATCTACTTTTTGAAGATCCCAACCGCCTTCTTCCATGGAGTGTAAAAAATCTTCTCCGTAGTTGATTATACCAGATTCCAACATTTCGCGAAGCAAATCGTTTCCTTCTCGTGTACGTTCACCTACTCCTGCAAATACAGAAAGTCCTCCGTGCCCTTTGGCAATATTGTTAATTAATTCTTGGATCAAAACTGTTTTTCCAACACCCGCACCACCGAATAAACCAATTTTTCCACCTTTGGCATAGGGCTCAATCAAGTCGATTACCTTAATCCCTGTGAACAAAACTTCAGTAGAAGTTGAAAGGTCTTCGAATTTGGGTGCCTCTCTGTGTATAGACAATCCATTGTCTCCTGTTTTGGGAAGGTTTCCTATCCCATCGATTGCATCTCCAATTACGTTAAACAGACGTCCGTAAACATCGTCTCCAATAGGCATTTTGATAGGATTGCCCGTAGCAAAAACTTCGGTACCTCTTGCCAATCCATCGGTCGAATCCATTGATATTGTTCGAACACTGTCTTCCCCTATATGCGATTGAACTTCCAAAACAAGGATGGATCCGTCTTCTCTTCTAATTTCAAGTGAATCGTAAATTTTAGGGAGTGCTGTTGAAGTTGTATCAAAAAATACGTCAACTACGGGACCGATTATTTGAGCAACTGTTCCTGTACTTTTAGACATTATTGTGCGTTTTTCTTTGGTTTAACGTGATGGTGACTTTATCGACAAATTTAAAGGTGCAAATATAGCTGTTTCTTCCTGAAAAAAAGAATTCTTTTTTAGGTTTTTATTACATAAAAAAGGCACCCGAAGGTGCCTTTAAAAAATATTATGAATTAACTATTAAGGATTTAATGTCAAGGAAACATAGTATTGGTTTCCAATCATACCACTACCTGGCATGTTTACATAGTCATCTCCACCTACGTTGGCTCCTCCTACTTTAAGGATTCCATCGATAGCTGTTAAGTTCATGCTTACTTGAGCATCAAATATAACGGCAGATTCTACCGTTCTATCAATAAAAGAAGACTCGTAGTAATAATCGTCAAAATAACGAGCACTCACGTTGAAAGAGAAATTGTCAAATAATTTTCTTCCCGACAAACTAACTTTTATCTGATTTTCAGGAGTGTTAAACGAAGGCTCAAACGAAGAATCGGTTCTGTCATAGTCTAGCTTGTTAAACTCATAGACAAATCCAAGGGTGTAATTGTCATACAAACTTTTTTCAACAGAGACACTTGCTCCTAGCGTTTTTACATCTTCATCAACGTTTCCATCTACAGCAAACGGGAACAACGCTCCAGCAGCAACTGCCTCTGCTCCTGTTTCAGAAGCCCCAATAAATAAGGGAACAAAAACTCCTTGTGCTGCAATAAAGTTATCGAAGTCACTATAATATCCTGAAAAATCAATTGAAAGATCGCTGGTATTCAAACGATATCCTAACTCTAATGAACGAACAAATTCAGACTCTACGTTTTCAAGACTCGCTGGTGCAAACGTAACACTATTAAGAGCGTGAGTAAACACGTGTTCTCCAGTAATTGGGTAACCACCTACGTTCATTAAAAATCTTTCAACACTATCAGGCGAAGAACCCATCAAAATCTTATCCCCTGCATTTAGGGCAATGTATTGATCTTGATTGGTTGGATTTCTAAATCCTGTTTGGTAAGAAATTCGAATGTTTTGATTGTCACTAATTGCAATCAATGCTCCTATACGAGGTGTGAAGTTTCCTTGGAAAAATTCACTTTTGTCGTAACGAGCCGAACCTGTAAGTTTAACAGCTCCTCCAAGAATGTCTTTTTGAATTTGAGCATAGGCTCCGTATTGCATATAGCTTATCGTTCCGTCATAATCGGTAAACAATGTTCCTTCAGAATCAAGAATTGTGTTTCGAAACGAAGTACCGATAATCATGTCTCCAAAACTCACTAAATCTTGCATGTTATAATTGGCTTCGAAAGAATGGGTTCTTGAATTGTCAATTATAACCGCTCCAGAGCCTAAAGCCACTGGTTTTTTCTTTAAGTTTTCTGCTAGTGTATTGAACTCATCCGAACCTGCAGGAATCAATACTTGATCGGCTGCTTCACGTGCGGCATTGTGTAAAGGAGTGGTGTCTGCCAAATAGGAATCAAAAGAAAGTGCCTCAGCTGCAGCCAATCCTTGAGTTGCTGCAACTATGCCTATTTCTTCAGCCAAGATGCCAATTCCTGCTATTGGATTAGGGTTAACTAAGCTAGCTGCTCCTAAAATATATGTTTGCAAATATTGACCGTACCAAGCTTGTGACCTTGGCATTACAATTCCAGCAGCCAAAGCGGTTAACTGGTGCGTATTTCCTGAATTTTCGATAGTACTGTATGCACGCACGTTCAAGTTACGGTTGTTGTATTCAATTTTGTGTTGGAACATTTTAAAATTGTCCAACTTATAGCGACCGTCGGCTTGAAGTAGTGTGCTACCTCCACCAAAACGTGTGTTTAAAATCCACTCGCTGTCTTCAGTTGGCTTATAGTGAAGCGCTAAATTGGTTTTAAAGTTACTTGCCTTATTGTCTACCAATTCTGATTCCGTATAACCCGAGGATACAATGTTAGCTGATCCAAAATAGTTGGGAGCCAAAGCAAATGCACCTTGCAGCTGAGCAACTTGTGTGCTTGTTGCCATTCCAGCAGCTTGAAGACCAGGAAGTAGAAGAGAGCTAAAGTCATCTGTAAGATCTCTATTTCCAACAGGAAGCTCCCCATAAACATTGACCGCATTAAAATTGGTGTCCCCTGGTTTGGTTACACCATCAACAGATCCTACATAGTCGTTTGCAACCCACTCACGGCCTTGCACATAACTAAACGTAGCTTTTGCTGCGAATTTGTCATTGAATTTTTTGGCTAAACGAATTCCTACATCATGAAATTGTTCCGTTCCACTAGCTTCTGAGGAAGTAATTCCCGTTTTGTAGTACGCACTAACTCCTTCGTGATCGAAAGGGTTTTTACTGTTCATAAACATAATTCCTTTGTAAGCATCCGCTCCATACAATGCAGAGGCGGCTCCAGGAAGTAATTCAACACTTTGTACATCCAATTCACTCAAGCCGATAAGGTTACCGACTGCAAATCCAAATACAGGAGCTGCGTTGTCCATTCCATCAACTAATTGAACAAATCCTTCTGTGTATAGCGTTCCAAATCCACGAACATTTACTTGGTTTAAAAGCAATCCTCCACGACGAATTTGAACCCCTTTAAGGCTTTCTAATCCTGTGTAGAAGTCTGAGGCTGCGGTTTCTTGAATGTCTTGATAGTCAAATTTTTCAACAGTTACTGGCGATTCAAAAATACGCTCTGGCAAACGAGATGCAGACATTATAATTTCGTCCAACATCATTTTAGCTTCTGAGAGTTGAATTGAAAGAGCCAAATTAGAAGCCGTAACTGAAACGGCGACTGTTTCAAATCCAAGATTGGACACCTGAAGAGTGAAAGGTGGCTCTTGTTGTACAGAAATCGAAAAATTTCCGTCAAAATCTGTAACAGTCCCTGAAGAACCAACAATAACATTAGCTCCTGGAATGGGGCTGTTATTATTGTCTGTTACGGTTCCTTTAACTACTGACTGAGCACTAAGAGCAATACTTGCCAAAAGTGCTATGGAAAAAAGAATTTTTTTCATAAAAGTTAGTTTAATTGTTTAGTTTTTTAATAAAAGTTACTTTATTGAAATGTAAAGATACATTAAATTTGATTATTTAGTAAATAAGCGGGTTTAAAAATCTAAAAAATATAAAAAATTAACCCTATTTTTAGTTCTTTCGTATTGTGGAAAAATGGGTTGTTTGAGATTGCTTTTTTTTGAAAAAAAGAGGAAAATCCATAATATAGCGACAGGTTCCATGTACTGTGCCCAACATGAGTGATTAAACCCCATTGAAATTTTTCAATTGGAAGAGATCTTAACGTATTGTTTTCGGAAGTTGACCTAAAAACCGCCCGAGTCGAAAACAAATAGCTAGCCTTTATTCCTGTATAAATTCGCCAAAATTTATAGCTTTCCAAAGTCGATGTTCTCCATCGAATTTGAAAAGGCAATTCTACAGAGTGCGTCATCCATTGATTTTTTGAGTAGTTATCCTCGCTAGCTAGGGTTGTCAATGCAAAGTTTTCCCCGCTTTTAACAATCCTAGTATTTCCAAAATAATTGTTGAGCGCATATCCTAAGCCTATTCCAAGTCCAAAATTCCGATTAGTGTTCAATGGAAAGTCTCGAACAAATCCAACGTTAATAGCAAATGGAAATTTGTTTTGAGTAAACTTACTAGGCTCGTTAATAAACGAATTGTAGGAAACACCCAAATAAAATTGATCTTCAAGATAATTTGAGGTTGGGAGGTTCTCTTGAGCGATACTCTTTAAAAAGAAACTAAGAAACACAAAAAAAACTAAGGAATATCGCATAACAGTACAAAGGTATGAAAATTCAAAAAGGCCTCTTATTCAGACGCCTTTTTGAATGTAAAAAAACTGTGTGTTAGTTGAAATTTTGAGTATACGCTCCCAATCGAGTTGTGTAATTGATTTTTAGCGCATTTACTTTTCTCAACTCTTGTTTGATATCAGTAATCAAACCCATATTAGTTTCTCCGTCTACTTTTAGTGCGGTAGTTAATACGTTTTGGAGTTCTTGTCTTTTGGAAGCTCTTTCTGCCAAAACAAAAGCACCAACATCTTGTACCGTTGCAAATTTATCATTCAACTGAATGCGCGCCTGTGTTCCGTATTTTGATTGGTAACGGTCGCTAGGCTTTCCCGCATAAATATACATAACGCGGTCTTTTTTATCGAGTTTTTGAACTTGATCAGCTGCTGGCAGGGTATTAGAAACCATCAATGTACTGTCTCGCATTACCGTTGCAACCATAAAAAAGAACAACAGCATAAAAACGATGTCGGGCAAAGAGGCTGTAGAAATTGCTGGCAAATCTCCTCCTTTTTTCTTTTTAAATTTAGACATAATTCTTCGCTTTTAATTGGTTTTACTAGGTTCAGCCTCGGAAAGTTTTTGAGGGAATAACAACTTCACAACATCTAACTTTTTTTTGAGCGCTTCTTTTGTAGAAGGAGTTGTCCGTGGATCTGAATATATTTTGTCGGCCTGAGTGAATGTAAGCCCACCGTTGGGATTCAACCGTAAATATTCACGATCTCTTAATTCGTTATAGGCAGCAACCAATTCGTTTTGAACGGCAATATAAACTTGGTACTCGGTCTCCCGGTCGTTTTTTAAAGAAATAATCGCTTTGTCGGGGTTGTCTGAAGAGCTGGGGTCTTTTTCACCTTGACAAAAATTACAAGCTTCTTCTCCTTTTCCACCGCCGTTATCCAAAAAGGCAACCGCTGCAGCACGAAGGTCTTTAATATTCATTGGTTTTTCTTCAACCAACAAATCGTTGTTTTTGTTCACTACAACTGTAAAAATATTCCGCTGTTTAATAACAGGAGGATCTACAACGTCTTCTATAGGAGGCAACTTTCTGTTGATTCCAGAATCGGTTTCAATCGTGGTTGTAACCAGGAAAAATATCAATAGCAAAAAAGCAATGTCTGCCATTGACCCGGCATTGACTTCGGGAGCTGATCTTTTTGGCATACGATTATTTTTTAATCAATTTTTTTACTCCAGAGAACAACATAGAGCCAATAGCTATTATCACTAGGAAATAGAAGGTTCTGAGTCCAGTTTCTACACATCGTGATCCAAATGCAGATAAAACTTCTCCGTCTTTCATTGGGGTTTCAACACCGTCAGAAAGGAGAAAAGCTATCAACAAAACTGTTGCAAAAAGTCCAATAGAAATACCGGTTCTTTTGAGTTTTTCAGGATGAGATGCAAGGTTTAGTAATGAAAATACTAGAGTAACCAGCACAATCACTGCTAAAATAATCAAGGCAAGGGTGATGAATGGAGAAACGACTCCATAATCTCCTTGTAATGCAGCCATTTTAATGTCGTCATCGCCTGTATTGATAATCATAAAGAGTAATACAAGACCCACAACGCCAAATATGGCTGCTACGTAAGTAGTTATTTTTTGAATGTTCATAAAATGCTCTTTAAAGATTATTTTTTATGAGCAACCAAAATATCAATCAATGAAATGGAAGCGTCTTCCATATCATTTACAATACTATCTATTTTGGCAACTATATAGTTATAAAAAACTTGGAGAATGATTGCTACAATCAATCCAAATACAGTTGTTAGAAGCGCTACTTTAATACCTCCTGCTACAAGCGATGGTTGCATGTCTCCAGCAGCTTCAATTTTATCAAATGCTTGAATCATTCCGATTACTGTTCCCATAAATCCTAACATAGGGGCGAGGGCAATAAATAATGAAATCCAAGACACGTTCTTTTCGAGTTGGCCCATTTGAACACCTCCATAAGCAACAACTGCTTTTTCGGCACTTTCTACACCTTCTCCTGCACGGTCTAATCCTTGATAAAAGATAGACGCAACAGGTCCTTTGGTGTTTCTACAAACTTCCAAAGCGGCGTCAACTCCTCCAGAAGACAATGCGTCTTCAACTTCTTGAGTCAACTTCTTAGAGTTGGTAGTAGCCAAATTAAGGAAAATAATACGCTCAATAGCGATAGCAAGACCTAAAATAAGACATAGCAAAACGATGCCCATAAATCCTGGACCTCCTTCGATAAATCGCTTTTTAAGCTCTTGTGTAAATGATGGCGCTGCCACTTCTTCAGTTTCTTCAGCCTGAGGAACTTCTTGAACTACCTCTTCTTGAACTACTTCTTCAGACGCATCGGATACTTCCTCTTGAGCGATGGCAAAATTGATGCTAAAAAGCATACAAATTGAAAGGGCGAAAATTGAAAATAATTTTTTCATTGTAGATTATTTAAACGTATTGATTGTTTTGTGAATTATTAGGGACTAAATATAAAAAAAAATGTCAACCTAAAAAGGAAATTTTTAAACATTTATTAGAATTTAACTTTCAGTCATATAAGAATCTGCAAGTTTTTCAGTCCTATGAACTTATTTTTGAAATGGATCTTTATTTTTTGAGACTGTATTGAGGAACATTTTCAAAACAAAAACCTCCAACCTAAAAATTAGGATGGAGGTTTGATTGCAGAGAGGAAGGGATTCGAACCCTCGATCCCGCGGAACGGGATACACACTTTCCAGGCGTGCGCCTTCGACCACTCGGCCACCTCTCTTTTTGTATGGGTTCGCAAAAGAACGATATTTTTTGATCATTTGAAACGGAATTCTAGAAATTTTAAGATTGTTCTCCGCTCAAATTGTTTTCAAAAGCTTTCTTAAAATTTGAAACTTCAGAAAATAATGGCAATAAGTGCATGGTTTTTGCCAATGCCGCTTCGGCCGTCATATCTTTCCCAGAAACGACACCCATTTCTAGTAAAGCATTGCTGGATTTGTAATGCCCCATGGTTACTTCTCCTCCCATGCATTGCGTGACGTTAATCACAATAACCCCAAGAGCAATTAATTTTTCAATGGCTCCCAAGAAAGAAGGATCTGAAGGAACATTTCCCGCACCGTAAGTTTCTAGAATAATTGCCTTTACATTATTGATTTTAGTAAACGTCAAAATATGTTGCGTCGTAATTCCGGGGTAAATCTTAAGGATGGATACGTTTGCCTCGAGTGTACGAAACAATTCAAACGGAAAATTGGAACGTGGCAGCAATCGGTCTTTAAAAACTTGAAGCCGAACTCCAGCCTCAGCCAATATTGGATAGTTTGGAGACCAAAAAGCATCAAAATGATCCGCATTCATTTTTGTGGTTCGATTTGCTCTGTATAATTTGTACTCAAAGTAAATGGCTACTTCGTTGATTACTGGAATTCCTTCCTCTTGCAAAGAAGCTAGTTCGATAGAAGTAATTAAATTTTCCTTAGCATCGGTTCTCATGTCGCCAATAGGAAGTTGAGACCCCGTAAAAATTACGGGTTTGGAAAGTCGTTGCAACATAAAACTCATTGCTGAACTGGTGTAGCTCATGGTATCACTTCCATGCAACACCACAAAACCATCGTAGTGATTGTATTGATCGGATAGAAACAAGGCTAGCTTTGTCCAGTCCGAAGGTCCAATGTCTGAGGAGTCTTTGAGCGGTGATAAAGAAGTAATTTTCAAATCACATTGTAAGGATTGCAATTCGGGAAGACGCTCCTGCAAGACTTCAAAATCCCAAGGAAACAATGCCCCAGATTGTTTGTCCTTAACCATACCTATGGTTCCGCCTGTGTAAATCAATAATATTTTAGGGACTTTGTTCATGTTCAAATACCGAAAATAGATTTTGAGTTTTGCGTTGTTATTTCAGCAATTTCTTCAATTTTCTTGCCATAAATTTCAGCCACAAGCTTTGCCACTTCAAGCAAGTATGCACTTTCGTTTCGTTTTCCGCGATACGGTGTGGGTGCCAAATACGGAGCATCGGTTTCCAAAACAATATGCTTTAGGTCGATTTGATCTAAAAACTGGTCTATTTTTCCATTTTTAAAAGTAACAACGCCTCCTACCCCTAACTTCATTCCAAATCCTATCGCGCGATGTGCTTGCTCTAAATTTCCAGTAAAACAATGAAAAACACCTCTTAAGCTCGGGGCCTTTTCTTCTTCTAAAATTTCAAATATTTCATCAAATGCTTCGCGACAATGAATGACAATAGGCAAGTTTTTTTCTTTTGCCCATTGAATTTGGATACGAAAAGCTTGTTGTTGTTGTGAAAGTGTTGTTTTGTCCCAATACAGATCAATTCCAATTTCACCTACCGCAACAAAAGCATCCGTTTCTAGTTGCGATTTTACATGTGCCAATTCCTTTTCTACATTAGGTCCAACATGCGTTGGATGCAACCCCATCATAAGATGAATGCTGTTGGGGTAATCGCGTTTGAGTTGGTGCATGGCTTGGGTAGTTTCGGAATCTATGGCGGGCAATAAAAATTGTGAAACTCCGGCAGCTAGAGCACGAGCAATAACCTCAGCGCGATCGTCTGCAAATTCCTGAACATACAAGTGGGTGTGCGAATCTATATACATGCTGTAAAAATAAAGCAATCTTGGGAGATGTTTGTTACTGCTTCTTTCGTTTTTTGTTTTTTTATTACTTTAGCAGCAGGCGACTTCAACTGTGGCTATATTCACTAAGCCCTTACATCCTTGAATAGGAAAATCATACAAATCAATAACACAAACTCGATGCTAGCATTTTTAATACCATTCTTATGAAAATACAAAACAGTAATGCAGCCGATCTTTCAAAAATTTTCGAACTCTATCGAATCGCTACCGAGTATATGAAATCAAAAAACCAAGTGGCTTGGCCTGAATTTTCTCGAAATATGATTGTCAAAGAAATCGAAGAGCAAAGACAATGGAAGCTTATCATCAATGACACTATTGCTTGTGTTTGGGCAACGAAACTGAGCGATGAGTCAATTTGGGGTACTAAAAACAATGACCCTTCAGTGTATATTCACAGAATTGCAACCAGCCCTGATTTTCGGGGGCAAAAGCTCGTCAAACATATTGTAAGCTGGGCAAACGAATACTGTATAAAAAACAACTTGAACTTCGTAAGAATGGACACTGTTGGTGTAAACAAAGGACTCATAGGGCATTATCAAAAGTTTGGGTTTGAGCATACAGAAACTAAAGAACTTGAATTTGTTGGCGATTTGCCCGATCATTACAAAGAAGGCCCTGTTTGTTTGTTTCAAAGAGTGGTGCAAAAACAACAGAATTAGGTAAAATCCTCTCCGTTCGATTAAAGATTTATATTTGTAAAATTATATGGCTTCACTCAATACTTTTTTAAAACAAAAAGGATACACGCGCATTCGTCTCAAACGTATTGCTACCGATCATTATGAGCTGGTTGCTAAAATCAATGGGCAAGAAGGATTGTTTATTCTTGATACGGGAGCTTCTGCGACATGTGTAGACAGCAGTTGTGTTTCAACCTTTTTACTCACTCCCAAAGAGAACGAGGTCAAAGCTGCTAGTGCAACAGAAACAGGCATTCACACGCAAGTAGCTTTTAAAAATAAAATCGAAATTGGCGCGTGGAAGCGCGAGCGAACCCCCATTATTTTGTTCAATCTTTCTCAGGTCAATATTGCATTGGAAGAATACAATGAAGGTCCGTTTCAAGGAATCATTGGTGCTGATTTACTGAAAAAAGCCAAAGCCATTATTGATTACGAAAACAATTGGCTTTACATGAAGTAATTACAATTCCAGCGCTTTTTTGGGATTGTTATCCATGAGCAATTCTTCCGGATTTTCGAGAGCTTCTTTTACCGCTACCAAAAACCCAACCGACTCTCTACCATCAATAATACGGTGATCATACGAAAGCGCCACATACATTACGGGGCGGATTTCAACTTTTCCGTTCACAGCAACTGGACGCTCCACAATATTGTGCATTCCTAAAATAGCCGATTGTGGTGGATTGATAATGGGTGTAGAAAGCATCGAACCAAATACACCGCCATTGGAAATCGTAAACGTTCCTCCTGTCATTTCATCGACGGTAATTTTCCCATCGCGAGCACGGATGGCAAGGCGTTTGATTTCTTCTTCAACTCCTCGAAACGATAGGGTTTCTGCATTACGTACCACAGGAACCATAAGTCCTTTAGGTCCCGAAACGGCTACGCTTATATCACAAAAATCGTAAAGAATTTGTTCGTTCCCATCAATCATAGAGTTTACATCGGGATAAAGTTGAGCTGCTCGAACCACCGCTTTGGTAAAGAAACTCATAAAGCCCAATCCTACTCCGTGTTTTTCTTTGAACGATTCTTTGTATTGAGAACGGAGTGCAAAAATAGGCGACATATCTACTTCGTTGAAAGTCGTCAACATGGCTGTTTCGTTTTTGGCAGCAACCAATCTTTCGGCTACTTTACGACGAAGCATCGACATTTTTTTACGTTGGCTAGGGCGCTCTCCTCCTTCAGGAAGGCTTCCCATAGAAGGAACTGCTTTTACGGCATCTTCTTTTGTAATTCTCCCGTCTTTTCCGGTTCCTACAATGCAAGACGCATCCATTCCCTTTTCAGCAAGTATTTTTTTGGCAGCTGGTGATGCGGTTCCGGTAGCATAGGTCGTTTCTGAGGCAACGACTGCTTTTGGTGCGCTTTCAGAGGGCGTTGTTTTTTGGGGTTGGGAAGACGTATTGTTTCCTTCCGGTTTTTCAGCCGATGTATCGATCAAACAGACAACTGCCCCTACAGCAACAGCATCCCCTTCTTCTGCTTGCAGGGTAATTATGCCGCTTTCTTCTGCGGGCAATTCAAGGGTCGCTTTGTCCGAGTCAACCTCTGCGATAGGTTGATCTTTTTCAACATAATCTCCGTCTGCAACTAACCATTCGGCAATTTCAACCTCTGTGATAGACTCTCCTGGAGAGGGAACTTTCATTTGTAAAATCATTGTCTTTCTATTTGATTTTCATGACTAAATTAGCGCATATTATTTTTTTGTGCATCAAACACATATTCTATTACTTCCTCGTGGCGACGCTTAAAGCGTGTTGAACTTCCAGCTGCGGGTGCTCCGTAGAAACGACGCGTGGCAGGTCGAAAAGTATTGGCTTCTGGCAAATGAAGTAATAAATGTGACCAAGCACCCATATTTCTGGGTTCTTCTTGAGCCCATACGACATCTTTTGCATAGGAGTATTGTTTTAAAACGGATCGTATTTCTTCAACGGGTAGTGGGAAAAGCTGCTCCAAACGCACTAATGCAACATCCGTTCTCTTTTTTTGGTCGCGAGCTTCCAACAAATCGTAATAGAATTTTCCGCTACAAAATACCAGTGTTTTTACTTCCGATGCATTCACCTCTGAATCATCCAACAAAGGTTGGAAATGCCCTTGCGTCAATTCCGAAACGGAAGAGACTACTTTGGGGTGACGTAATAAACTTTTGGGTGTAAACACAATCAACGGCTTTCTGAAAGTTGCCTTTTGTTGACGGCGTAACAAATGGAAAAAGTTGGCCGGTGTTGAGCAATTGGTAACGAACATATTATCTTTTGCGCAGAGTTGTAAATACCGCTCCATACGTGCAGAAGAGTGTTCGGCTCCTTGTCCTTCGTACCCATGAGGTAACAACAATACAACTCCATTTTGAAGCTTCCATTTGTCTTCTGCTGCAGAGATGTATTGGTCGATCATGATTTGAGCGCCGTTACTAAAATCTCCAAACTGAGCTTCCCATATCGTAAGTGTTTTTGGACTTGCCATGGCATACCCGTAGTCAAATCCCAAAACACCGTATTCAGATAACAAAGAATTGTAAATATAGAGTTGGCTGGAAGTGTCGTTGAGTTGGTTTAGTAAAATAAGTTCTTCTTCAGAATCTTCAACTTTCAATACTGCGTGTCGGTGCGAAAAGGTACCTCTTTCAACGTCTTGTCCAGAAATTCTTACATCGTATCCTTCTTTCAAAAGAGATCCATACGCCAAAAGTTCTCCCATTGCCCAGTCAAGTTTGTCGGATTCGAAAAACATTTTCTTACGATCCGCAATCAATCGATCTGTTTTTCGAAGAAATTTTTTGTCTTTGGGCAACGAAGTGATTTTCTGCGCGATTTCCGTTAATTCTTTTTTGGGGAAAGCGGTATCAATCGCTTCCAGCATTTTATCTTCTTTGACACTAAAAAATCCTTCCCATTCGTTTTGCATAAATGGGGTAATAATTGTGGTCGATTCTTTACGAGAATCTTGTAATTTTTCTTCGAGGGAAGCTTTGTATTCGGCTTCCATTTCCCCAATGGTTTTTTCGGTAATAATCTTTTGGCTAATTAGTTTATTAGCATAGATATCTCTTGGGTTGGGATGATTGGAGATTGCTTTGTACAGTTTGGGTTGAGTAAAGCGCGGCTCATCGCCTTCGTTGTGTCCGTATCGACGATAGCCTAACAAATCAATAAAAACGTCTCTTCCAAATTGCATTCGGTAATCAAATGCAAATAGTACCGCATGAACAACTGCTTCGACATCATCGGCATTGACATGCAATACGGGAGAGAGTGTTACTTTGGCAACGTCTGTACAATAGGTACTGGAACGCGCATCCAAATAGTTGGTAGTAAATCCAATTTGGTTATTGACTACGATATGAATGGTTCCCCCTGTTTTGTATCCATCAAGCTGCGCCATTTGAACAATTTCATAAGCCAGTCCTTGTCCAGCAATAGCAGCGTCTCCATGAATAAGAATAGGCAATACTTTTTCGGGGTTGTCTGAGTAGTAGCGATCTTGTTTTGCGCGAACAATTCCTTCAACAACAGCTCCCACTGCTTCTAAATGCGACGGATTGGGTGCAATGTTCATTGTGACTTGAATACCGGCATCTGTTTGGCGGTTAGAAGTCCAGCCTAGATGATACTTTACATCTCCATCAAAAACAGCTTCTTCGTAATCTTTTCCATCGAATTCACTAAAAATATCTTTTGCCGATTTTCCAAAAATATTGGTCAGTGTATTCAATCGTCCTCGGTGAGCCATTCCCACTACAAACTCTTTGATTCCCTGAAGAGCCCCGTGTTCTACCAAAGCGTCTAGGGCAGGTATTAAGGACTCTCCCCCTTCCAAAGAAAATCGTTTTTGACCTACGTATTTGGTATGCAAAAACCCTTCAAAAGCAACGGCTTGAGTGAGTTTTTTTAGAATATGTTGTTTTTGTTCTTCAGAAAAAGAAGGGTGATTTTCGTTTTGGTGGAGGCGATTTTGGATCCAACGAACCCGTTCTGGGTTTCGAATATATAGGTATTCAATTCCTATAGATTCGCAATAGACACGTTGCAAATGAATGATAATGTCTGCTAGTGTGGCAGGGCCGCCCAAACCTAAAATTTCTCCCGCATTAAAGACTGTTGATAAATCGTCTTGCGATAAGCCAAAATTTTCAACGTCTAGCGTGGGTAAGTACTTTCTTCGTTCTCTTACTGGATTGGTTTTTGTAAACAAATGCCCTCTCGAACGATACCCATTAATAAGTTTTACAACTTGAAATTCTTTCAGTACGTTTTCGGGGACTTGGGGTTCTGCTTGTTGTGCAGATTGCTCCATTCCAAAGTCAAATCCTTGAAAAAATGCGCGCCAACTGGGTTCTACACTGTCAGGGTCGACGAGATATTGATCGTACAAATTGGCAAAGTATGCGGTATGTGCCGCATTCAAAAAAGAATAATTGTCCATGAAATGTGCTAAACTTTCTAATGAAAGGCACTACAAAATTACTATATTTCATTAAAATGGCTGTCATTTCGAAGAAAAAAAATCGTTGTCTTTCAAAACTAAAAAAACTATCTTTATCGAGATGTTTGCACTGGTTGATTGTAATAATTTTTATGCTTCTTGTGAGCGAATTTTCCAGCCACAATTGGAAGGTAAGCCTGTCGTTATTTTATCTAACAACGATGGCTGTGTTATTGCGCGAAGTAACGAAGCCAAGGCATTGGGAATTCCTATGGGTGCTCCTGCTTTTAAGTATAAAAAGTTTTTTGAAACCCATAGGGTTTGGGTTTTTTCGTCGAATTATCCGCTTTATGGGGATATGAGTGGACGTATCATGAGCGTGCTAAAACAATTTACTCCGAATGTAGAAGTGTACAGTATTGACGAAGCTTTTTTGCAGTTTGAAGGTTTTGATCGATACAATCTCAATCCATACGGGATAGAGATCAAAAGGCGAGTGCGGAAATGGACAGGAATGCCTGTCAGCATTGGTGTTGCTCCGAGTAAAGCTTTGGCGAAAGTCGCTAATAAAATTGCGAAAAAATTCAGTGATAAAACCCAAGGCGTATATGTCATTGACTCGGAAGAAAAGCGAATCAAAGCCCTGAAGTGGACAAAAATCGAAGATGTTTGGGGTATTGGGAGTAAACACAGCAAGCGATTACAGCTTCAAAACGTGCTTACGGCTTACGACTTTACGCAACTTCCCGATACTTGGGTGCGTAAACAAATGAGTGTAGTGGGTCTGCGGTTGAAAAAAGATTTGGAAGGCGAAGCTACTCTTTTATTGGAAGAAGGTGTGGCCTCCAAAAAAGCCATTGCCACTACTCGAAGTTTTGATAAAAACATTACAGAACTCGCTGATCTTAAAGAGCGAGTTTCTACGTTTGCTTCTTTGTGTGCCGAAAAACTTCGAAGGCAACAAAGCAGCTGTCATTTGGTTTATGTTTTTGTTAGAAGCAATCCTTTTCAAGAAAATCAACCGCAATATCGCAACGGACAAATGATAACGCTTCCGTTTGCGACTCATTCCAGTTTGCGTTTGAGTCAAGCGGTTGTAAAGGCCGTTGAAAAACTTTATCTGCCTGGAATTCAATACAAAAAAGCAGGGGTTATTGTTATGGGATTGGTTCCGAGTCGTGAGCGACAACTGGATTTGTTCTGTGAAGAAAACCCAAAACACGACGCGCTGATGCGTGCAATTGACTCGGTTCATAGAAAGTATGGTAAGGATAAAATCAAAATTTCCAATCAAAATTTGCAGCGTACCTTTGCAATGAAGCAGGCCCACTTATCTCCCCAATATACAACCCATATCGACGATATTATTAGGATAAAATAAGACGATTGAAGAAGAGAGAGCCGTCGGGAGGATTGCATTTTTATACTCCCGATCCAGAAGAAGCCACCGAGCAGTGGCTAGCAGAAGAAGGTGTGTCGGCGGGGTTTCCCTCGCCAGCAGATGATTTTAAGGAAGTTCGCATTAGTTTGGACAAAACCCTTATTAAAAACAAAGAGGCGACTTTTTATGCGCGTGTTGATGGAGAATCGATGATAGAAGCCGGGCTAGACGATGGGGATTTGCTTGTTATTGATCGCAGTTTGGAGCCTAAGGATGGAAAAATTGCGGTGTGTTTTATTGATGGAAATTTTACGGTGAAACGACTGAAAGTAACCGGAACGGAAGTCATG
>ERZ887849.1104-NODE-1104-length-26707-cov-10.313297_pt1 | contig 26707 bp, 22 predicted proteins | sample MGYA00521267_ERZ887849 | MGnify/ENA primary metagenome ERZ887849 (study PRJEB32303, sample SAMEA104408601) | aquatic metagenome | biome: Brackish water; feature: Pelagic; material: water | place: Baltic Sea | collected 2014-06-06T16:11:00 | depth 2,863 m ... | reverse complement strand
GGGTCTCCGCGTCGACATCGGTGCTAAGACCCTCAACATCATCCTCCGAAGGTTGGGCTAGAACGTCCTCGCCAGCGACCTCATCAAGATCGTGCGCGGGCTCGGTCACACAATCCACTCGAACCAAAATCTCCCCGTCGGTCAGCCGAATCAGGGTGACACCCTGCGTGTTCCGACCCAAGACCGAGACATCAGAGACGGGAGTTCTCACCATGGTTCCACCATTGGTGATCAGCAGCAGATCATCTTCATCACGGACCTGCGCGGCACCCACAACTTGACCATTGCGTTCCGACGTTTGAATCCCGATCACGCCCATGGCACCACGTCCCTTGCGCGGAAACTCGCCGATCATAGTCCGTTTTCCGTACCCATTTTTACAAGCCAGCAACAGGGTCGCATCATCATCCGCTACGATCATTGCGACCACCTGTTCATCAGACCCGTCACGCAAGCGAATCCCGCGAACACCGCGCGCCTCTCGACCCATCGGACGCACCTCATCCTCAGCAAATCGAGTCACTTTCCCGTTGGTATTGACCAATAAAATATCCCGCGTGCCATCGGTAATGGCCGCACCGATTAACGAATCATCTTCATTGAACTCGATTGCTCTGATTCCCGCTGCACGTGGGCGGGCAAATCGCTCAAGTGGAACTTTCTTAACTGTCCCCTTGGCCGTCGTCATAAAGACATAGCGGCCTTCGCCTCGGTCATTTTCACCCAAGGCCAGACAGGCGGTCACGCGACCCCCTTCTTCCAGCGCATCGATCATATTGACCAGCGGTTTACCCCGTGACGTTCGGCTTGCCTGAGGAATCTCATACACCTTCAGCCAATGCAGGCGACCTTGATCGGTAAATAGCAATAAGGTGTCATGAGAGTTGGCGACCAAGAGTAAATCAACGACGTCCTCGTCCTTCAGATTTGTCGCAGACTTGCCACGCCCCCCGCGTCGTTGTGCTTGATAGGTTGTCAGCGCTTGAATCTTGGCATACCCAGTCTTTGACAAGGTCACCACCATGTCCTCGCGGGGAATCAGGTCTTCCGTGGTTAACGCTAAATGCGATTCCATAATTTCAGACCGACGGGCATCGCCATATTGCGTTCTCACCGCTTCTAACTCACCACGAATCACTTCGGTCAGTTTTGTCGAGTCCGCCAAGATGGCTTCGCGTCCTGCAATTTCCGCCAAAATATCGCTGTACTCATTCAACAGCTTCTCGATCTCAAGGCCAGTGAGGCGATGCAATCGCAAATCTAAAATGGCCTGTGCTTGCTGTGGGCTCAGATGATATTGCCCATCGATCAAACCAAAGCCTTCAGGCAGGTCATCCGGGCGAACACCACCGACGCCGGCACGACTAACCATTTCTGTGACGTGCCCTGGTACCCAGGGCGTTGCAATCAATCGCTCTTTTGCTTCCTGCGCATTGGCCGATGCTTTGATCAGTGCAATCACCGGATCAATATTTGCCAGCGCCACCGCTTGGCCTTCCAAAATGTGTCCACGCTCACGCGCTTTGCGCAACTCAAAGACCGTTCGACGTGTCACCACCTCACGACGATGACGGACAAAACATCTGATTAAATCTTTCAGATTGAGGGTCTTCGGCTGACCATCAACCAGCGCGACAATATTGATGCCGAAGCTGGTTTGGAGCGCGGTCTGCGCAAATAAATTGTTCACAATCACTTCGGGGGTTTCGTTACGGCGTAGATCAATCACAATCCGCATGCCGTCTTTATCCGACTCATCACGCAGTTCAGTGATGCCTTCCAGCTTTTTCTCTTTGACCAGCTCTGCGATCTTTTCAATCACTCGGGCCTTATTCACCTGGTAGGGAATCTCCGTGAATACGATCGATTTCTTGTCGTCGCCCTCGATGTGATAGCGCGAGCGGATAATCGCGCGACCGCGACCCGTGCGATAGGCGTCCCGCACACCTTCCAGCCCATTGATAAATCCACCAGTCGGGAAATCAGGCGCAGGCACATACTGCATCAGAGCTTCGATACTGATGTCTTCTTGATCCAAATAGGCCAGACACCCATTAACGACTTCGGTTAAGTTGTGCGGAGGAATATTGGTCGCCATGCCCACCGCAATACCGGACGACCCATTCACTAAGAGATTGGGAATACGAGTTGGCAAGACCGCTGGAATCTGCTCAGTACCATCGTAGTTCGGGACAAAGTCGACAGTCTCTTTTTCAAGATCCGCCAATAACTCGTGAGCAAGGCGTTGCATCCGAATCTCGGTGTATCGCATTGCCGCGGCACGATCGCCGTCCACGCTTCCAAAGTTCCCCTGACCGTCAACCAGCGGATAGCGCATCGAAAACGGCTGAGCCATACGAACAATGGTGTCGTATACCGCCGAGTCGCCATGCGGGTGGTACTTACCGATCACGTCACCGACGACACGCGCGGATTTTTTATAGGCCGAGTTCCAGTTATTGCTCAATTCGCTCATGGCAAAGAGCACACGGCGATGCACAGGTTTCAAGCCATCACGAACGTCGGGCAAGGCCCGGCCGACAATGACGCTCATGGCATAATCGAGGTACGAGCTTTTCAGCTCATCTTCGATACTGATAGGTAGTATTTCTCGTGCCGAATCAGACATAGATGGTGGGAGGTCCCTGCTATTCGATAAACTCCGCATGATAGCACAAGCCAATCCATCATAGACGGAGTTCACGTGCCGGAAATCAAGCCTGCCGATCGTATCATTCACCCACGCTGGCTCGTGACCGACAGCCGAACGCACACAGTGCTCGAACATCACTCGATCGTGATCGCACACGGTCGGGTGATCGACGTCTGTCCCTCAACGGTTGCTCGACGGTTTTATCAGGCACCCTGGATCCATGAGCTACCGCATCACATCGTGATACCAGGTCTCATCAATTTACATACACAAGCAGCCACGGTGTTATTTCGAGGATTGCTTGACGATCGATCACTTGCGGATTGGCAGCACCAGGCACTCGCCCCACTGGAGCGCGCAATCGTCTCTGAAGAGATGGTTCGGACCGGGGTTGAGTTAGCCATGGCAGAGCTGCTTCATGGTGGCCAAACTTGGTTTTCAGACAGCTACTTCTTCCCAGACATTGTCGGAGAGGCGGCTCTCGCGGCGGGCATGCGCTGCCGACTTAACATTCCGATTTCGCCCGCAGAAACTGCCTGGTCACGCCATGCAGACGATGCCTTGCGACGCTGCCTCAATACCATGGATCGATTTAAGGGAAACCGCCAGATTAGCACCGGATTTGGACCTCATTCGGCCAATGTGTTGAGCGATGCACTGCTCGCAAAAATTGGTACCCTCGCTGCCGAACTTGGTCAATCGATCCAAATGCGGGTACAACAATCTGCAACGGAACGTGCTGACTCACTGCAACGTTTCGGGCAGACGCCGATTGAACGACTCGATCGATGCGGACTACTCACTCCAGAATTTCAAGCCGTTCATGCCATCCACCTGACAGAGCCCGAATGTGATCTGCTCGCACTGCGGGGCGTGCATGTCGTGCACTGCCCCATTTCCAACGCCAAACTCGCCAGCGGTATGGCACGCATCCAGCGCCTGCGCGATGCAGGCGTACAAATTGGGCTGGGGACGGCAAGTGCAGCCAGTCACAACAGCCTTTCGCTGCTGGAGGAAGCAAAGTTTGCAAGCCTCCTTGGCAAGCTGTCGGCCAACGATGCTCGCGCTGTGACTGCATGGACATGCTTGGAGATGATGACCTGCGATGCGGCTGCCATCCTTGGCCGAAATGATCTGGGTCACCTCAATCCTGGCGCAGAGGCTGATCTCGCTGCCTTTCCATTCAATGCAGTCAGCAGCGCGCCGCTATATCATCCGATTAGTCAGTTAATCTATGCCAATCACGGACTGGCAGCCTCCGATGTGTGGATAGGCGGTGAATTGGTATTGCGGCAAGGCCGTTTAGTCCATATTGATGAAGAGGCGGCGATCGAGGCAGCGAATGACTTTGTCGCGCGCCATGTGCCGGTACAAAATTTATGATTCTTAGTTATATATATCGATTAAATCATTGATATAAATGAATTTAAATAGTCCACAAAGAGATAGGGATTCCTGTATGAGTACCGCATCCGCCTCTGAAATTGCCAAGTTCAACGGATTTGCACGTTCCTACTGGGATCCCGAGGGACCCATGCGCATGCTGCATCTGATGAATCCTCTGCGCATTGACTTCGTCGAAGCACATGCATTGCTCCAAGATGCGCGGGTCCTCGATGTTGGCTGCGGTGGCGGGCTCGCGGCTGAGGCAATGGTAAGGCGCGGGGCACAAGTCACGGGACTCGATGCGTCAATGCAGATGCTGCAGGCTGCACGACTTCATGCCGAGGAATCAGGCCTCCAGCTTCAGTACGAATTCGGAACTGCGGAAGAATTCACCGCCTCGCATACTGGCGCATTCGACCTCATCACCGCCTTTGAAATGATTGAACATGTGACAGATCCTGAGGCAACCGTTCAAGCCATGAGCGATATGCTCGCACCGGGCGGTGTGCTGATCCTATCGACATTGAATCGATCACCCAAGGCCTACCTAGGCGCGATCGTATTTGCGGAATATCTTGCACAATGGGTCCCCAAAGGGACCCATGACTACTCCCGTTTTCGACGCCCCTCCGAACTGGCCGGCTACGCGCGCAACGCCGGCCTGCAGCCCGCAAAAATCGAGGGGTTGACGTGGCACCCGCTGTATCGACAGTTTCAGCGCGACCCCAACGATCTTTCGATTAATTACGTATTTGCTGCAAGGAAGCCCGCATGACCATTGCCCAAACCATTGCCGACACGCAGTGGCTCCCAGATTCATTTTTAAACCGTGTGATTTTGGTCACAGGTGCCACTCGAGGAATCGGGCGAGCGCTTGCCTGGCGTCTGGCAGAGCTCGGCGCAACCTGTCTCTTGCTGGGACGCGATGAGGCCGCTCTCGATACTCTCTATGACGCCATTGTGGCCGCAGGCTATCCAGAGCCGGTGGCGATCCCGGTCGATCTCGAACAACTTTCAGCAGAAGGTGCCGATCAAATCGCGGCACAGATCGCAGAGCATTTTGGACGCCTCGATGGTCTGGCCCACATTGCCGCAGTCCTTGGCGGACGTGAGCCAATCGCAACGCATCGCCCAGATCAGTGGCATCGCGTGATGCAAGTCAACCTCAATGCCGTATTCCTGATCACACAGGCCGTTCTCCCCTTACTCGATGCATCAGACTCAGGTCGCATCGTGATGACAACATCCAGCGTTGGTCCGTCACCCGAGGCCTATTGGGGTGCCTACGGTGTCTCGAAAGCTGGGCTTGAGAACTTCACCGCCGTGCTTGCAGCCGAACTTGAGAATACCTCTACCACCTGCATATTCACCGTCAACCCTGGCGGTACCGCGACTCGAATGCGCGCAGAGGCAAAGCCTGGTGAGGACCCAAGGACGTTACCGCAGCCCGAGACTGTGCTCGACGCATTTCTATGGGGACTCTCGGCGGATGCAGCGCGCGGCCACGGCGGACGCGTTAACGTCCGCGACGTGTTGGCTTTGCAGGCGGAGTAGGCGAGACCGAAGACCGCCCTCCCCGCGATGGACGGGATGACCAATCGGTTGCCGTGGCCTCTGTTGCGCGATCTCTGGTGACAGCCGATCGAGGTGCACGAGGAGCGTGCTCTGAGTCACGTCGCTCAGGCCGAAGTGGTGCCTTCCGCACTGCCTTTCCGAGCCGTCGCGCCTGATCTTTCAGCGCTTGCGGTGTCATGGTTGGGACTGGGACCGAAGGCAGGGCGACAAGCGCAGCTAAATCATCAGTTTCCCGCTGTGACAGCTCCACAAATCCGCCTTGTTTTAGCGACGATGGTAAAAAGATACAACCATAGCGCACCCGCTTTAGGCGGTTGACTTCAATCCCTTGGCTTTCCCAAAGTCTGCGCACCTCACGATTACGACCTTCCATCAACGCAACATAAAACCAACGGTTTGATTTCTCTGGATCATCATCTGGATGCGGCACAATGTCTGTAAATCGAGCATGCCCATCATCGAGTTCCACACCGTCACGCAGGCGCTTGACGATCTCGGGCGTGATCTGTCCATGCAGTCGCACCAGATACTCACGATCAACGCCGCTTGAGGGATGCATCAGCTTATTGGCAAGCTCCCCATCGGTGGTCAGCAACATCAACCCTGAGGTGGCAATATCAAGTCGACCCACTGCGATCCAACGACCACTGCGAACCGCCGGCAGACGATCGAAAATGGTCGGGCGCCCCTCAGGATCTGACCGTGTCGATACTTGGCCCTCCGGTTTGTGATAGACAATCACTCGCCGCTCACCACTGGCCCAATGACTGGTGTCCAAGCGAACACCGTCCATCTCTATTCGATCTTCAGCGGTCACCTTCGTTCCCAACACGGCCAGTTCGCCATTTACCCGCACGCGTCCCTGTGCAATGACGTCCTCTAACCCACGCCGCGACCCGAGCCCTGCACGCGCCAGCACCTTTTGTAGTCGCTCACTCATTGATCTGCTCCGCTAATCCATCTAACAGATCCTCAGATCTTCGACTCTGCACTCCCTTAGGAAGCGGTAACTGGTCGAGGCTCTTTAATCCAAAATCATCTAAAAACTGACGCGTGGTCGCGAAAAGCGCTGGACGTCCAGGGACATCTTTGTGTCCTACCACATGAATCCAACCACGCTCTTCAAGAGTGCGAATAATCGGACTTCCAACCGCAACGCCTCGCACACTTTCGATTTCGCCTCGAGTCACCGGTTGGCGGTAACAAATCATGGCGAGCGTCTCTAGCATCGCCCGAGAATACCGTCCGGGCTTTTCCTCAGACAAACGCGCCAAATAAGGTGAGACCGCATCCACTACCTGAAACCGAAATCCAGTGGCCACCTCAACCAACTGAACCGAACGATCCGCATACTCTGCAGCCAAACGCGATAACGCTTCACGTAACATGCCTTCAGACGGATTCTGCGGACCTTCTTCAAAGACTTTCTTCAGCGCCTGGATCGAGACCGGCTCACGCGCCGCGAACAATACCCCTTCGATCACCCGAACCAGCGACAACTCAGCCATGTACCGTCCCTCGCGTGACGTAAACCATCTGTCCCGGGGCCGCTTGGACCAAGCCAACTAAGCCCTCACGGACCAACTCGAGCACCGCCAAAAAGGCAACGACCACACCCGCGCGCCCTTCAGACCCTAAAAACAGCTCGTTTAACCCAAGTTCAGCGCGGACCCGCAGACGGTCAAGAATCTGACTCATCCGCTCCCGCGTCGACAGAGTTTCAAAATGCACCTGATGCGCTGCAGACAACTGCGCGCGTGCCAATAAATCAGAAAACGCAATCACCAGCTCTGCCAAATCAACCATTGGTGGCGGTCTTAACAAATCCAGTTCAGGCGCGAGCGCAGAGGCGACCACCCAGTCGCGGTCAACACGCGGAATCGCATCCAATAATTCTGCAGACTGCTTGAGTTCCTCGTAGGCCAATAGCTGGCGCACCAGCGCGGCCCTGGGATCATCCTCGTCCCCTTCGTGATCAGGCAGTTGCGGCAGCAAAACCCGTGACTTAATCTCAGCCAACATGGCCGCCATCAGGAGATACTCGGCGGCAAGCTCAAATCGCATCGCTTCCAACATCGCAATATACGCCATGTACTGATGGGTAATCTCAGCCACATTGATCTGACGGATATCGAGATTCTGGCGCCGGATTAAGTACAACAACAAATCCAAAGGGCCCTCGAATGCATCCAGAATCACTTCCAATGCATCCGGAGGGATGTACAGATCTTCAGGTAAGGTGGTGAACGCTTCGCCTGCGACAATCGCCAGTGGGAGTTCGCCCTGAACTGGTTGCCTCACCGGTACTGAAGCCCCATCGCCTGGCGCACTTCAATCAAGGTCTGACGCGCAGCATCTTCGGCAACCTCAGCACCATCATTGAGGATACTACGCACCATGTCAGGATTGTCTTCATAGTTCCGCGCCCTCGCGATGATCTGCTCCTGCTCCGCAATCACGGCATCAATCACGGGCTTCTTGCATTCCAAACAGCCAATACCTGCGGTCGTGCAACCTGTCTCAACCCAGGCCTTGGTGGCATCATCCGAGTACAGCAGATGGAATTGCCAAACCGGGCACTGTGAGGGCTGCCCTGGATCGGATAAGCGCACCCGCGCAGGATCCGTCGGCATTCGCTTTATCTTTAGAGAAACTGAATCAGGATCCTCTCTCAAGCCAATGTAATTATTATAACTTTTAGACATTTTTTGACCATCAAGGCCTGGCATTTTGGCGGCCTCAGTCAGTAATGCTTGTGGCTCAGGCAAGATCACCTTGCCCGTGCCCTCGAGGTACCCCATTAACCGTTCACGGTCAGCAAGGGTGATATTTTGTTGTTCTTTGACTAATGCGCGCGCCGTATCTAACGAATCCTGATCACCTGCTTCAAGGTACTTCTTGCGAAGACTGCGATACAACTTGGCCGCCTTTTTCCCCATTTTATCAATTGCAGCCTCAGCCAACTCCGCAAAATCCACCTCACGCCCATATAGATGATTGAACCGACGTGCGATTTCGCGGGTGATCTCAACGTGAGCGACTTGATCAGCACCGACCGGCACGAGGCCTGCGCGATACAGCAAGATATCTGCTGACTGCAATAATGGATAACCCAAGAAGCCGTAAGTGGTCAGATCTTTGTCAGACAGCTTCTCTTGCTGATCCTTATACGTTGGCACGCGCTCAAGCCATCCAAGCGGCGTCATCATTGAGAGCAATAGATGGAGCTCTGCGTGCTCGACCACTTGGGATTGCACAAATAAAGTCGCAGAGCCCGGATTCACTCCCGCCGCCAACCAATCAACCACCATGTCAAAGACGGCGGACTCAATCCCACGGGGATCTTGATAATGGGTCGTCAGCGCATGCCAATCCGCAACAAAAAAGAAACATTCGTACTCATGCTGTAACCGTACCCAGTTCTTTAACACACCGTGGTAGTGGCCCAAATGCAATCGACCTGTGGGGCGCATTCCTGACAGAACACGCTGGGAGGGATCCACCCCGCTCAAAACACACTCCTTCCGCGAACATAAAACATGATCATACCCAAGGTTTTATCCGAGATCACCGAAAGCTGCTGGATCACCCGCACCAACCCGAGTGACCCGCGGAATTCCTTCTGTTAAATCCACCACCGTGGTTCCCTCAAATCCGCAAAATCCGCCATCAATGACCGCTGCTAACTGATGCCCCAAGCTGGCCTCGATGTCATAGGGATCTGTCATGGGTAGCTCCTCACCTGGCAGAATCAAAGTTGATGTCATCAAGGGTTCGCCCAAACCCTCTAACAGCGCCTGTGCGATGACATTATCTGGAATACGAATACCGATTTGCTTCCGCTTGGGATGAACCAAGCGCCGCGGAACTTCTCGTGTCGCTTCAAGAATGAAGGTGTAGGGTCCTGGGGTATGTGCCTTCAGTAGACGATAAATCGTATTCTCAACCAGTGCATAGGTGGCAATCTCAGACAAATCCCGGCATAGCAGCGTAAAGTTGTGTTTGTCATCGAGCCGACGAATGCGACGAATCGTATCAAGGCCGTCCTTGTTCCCCAAAGTACATCCGATCGCATAACCAGAGTCAGTGGGGTACACAATGACTCCACCGCTACGCAATGCATCCAAGACTTGAGACACCAATCGAGGCTGGGGATTTTCAGGGTGCAGCGCAACCAACACGGGCAAACGATCCAAAATTGCAGGAAGACAGTGTAACGGATCCCCGAGCATCGGCATATGCGCAGCGCCCACGTCCCTAAAATAGCTGGTCGTCACCGCATCGCCACCTCTGTCAACGTCATACTCAAATACTCAGACGCAGGACATCCCCTTGACACACACCTGCACAGGTGGGTTTTAGAGATTTTCGGGGGTTCTCCATGACAGTATCATGCAGTAATACACGCTTTTTGACATCAGATCCGGACTCCCATACACCCTTGATCGCTTCGTCGTTATTGAATTCTGTGTATCATGAGAACGGTTCGAGCGAGTTCGGGATACGCCATGAAACTACTGTTGGATTTCTTACCCATTGCGATCTTTTTTGGGGTGTACCGATGGAGTGGGGACCTCATTCTGGCCACCGGCATTTTAATTCCAGTGACGGTGATGCACGTGGGGATCACCTATCTGATGACGAAGCGCATCGAAAAAATGGCGCTCGCGACAGTGGGCCTCGTGGTCGTTTTGGGAGGCGCAACAGTCCTACTTCGTGAGGGGTGGTTCATTATGTGGAAGCCGACGGTTGTGAACTGGCTCTTTGCCTTGGTGTTTATCGGTAGCCACTTTATTGGCCAGAAGCCCCTGATTCAACGGATGCTTGAGCAGGCCGTGCAACTGAGTCCAGCGCGCTGGAATCGACTGTCATTCGCGTGGGCCGTTTTTTTTGTCGCCAGTGGGGTCTTAAACCTCATGGTTGCTTATCAATTTGATGAGGCGACGTGGGTGAACTTTAAATTGTTTGGACTCTTGGGCTTAACCTTGGTCTTTATTATCCTGCAAGGCATCTGGATCAGTCGGGTCGCCGAACCCGCTGAAGAGTAAATGAGCATCGATGGAATCACGAGATGATGGGACAAGCATTGAAGGGAACACGTCAACGCCAAGCGGCAGCCATAATTCTGGCCGGATGTATCAGCACTTTTGCGCAGGCAGCCTACATCACTGATCAGCTCGAAGTCCCGATGCGCTCTGGTGAGTCCACCGAGTACCGGATTCTACGGTTCCTCCCATCGGGCGCACAGGTTTCTGTACTCGAGCAGCTGCCTTCTGGCTACAGCCGCGTCCAAGACGGTGCTGGCCGGGATGGTTATGTTCTCTCACGTTATCTCCTTTCGACCCCCCCTGCGGCGACTCGTCTCCCAGAACTCGAGCAGCAACTTGCAAATATTCAAGCCGAAATGACTCAGGCGAACGCTGCCCTAGACGAGGCGATCCGTGCCAAAAATGCAGCCGACGCAGCGAAAAGCGAGGCTGAAGTCACTGCCCGTAAAGCGACCGCTGATTATCAAAATCTAGTCACACTGTCCGGAGATGCGGTCAGGCTCAAAGCACGGGCAGAGGCACTCGAAGCAGAGCGAATTTTGCTCGCCAATGATAACGAATCGCTCAAGTCACAAAATCTTGCTTTGAAGGATGATGCAACCAAGGAGTGGTTTATTCTTGGTGCCTTAACGTTAGGGGCGGGATGGCTATTGGGTCTGGTGATACCGCTGTTTAAGCGCAGACGGATCGATCGTCGATTGTGAGATCTTACCCACGGATCGAGCCGGCCCAGCTCGATCCTGCTGCCCCATTTTGGGCGCCTCGCTTCGGTGACCATTACTTTCAAGTTCAAAATCCAGTGGCAGAGCGCAGCGCGTTGTTTGTGGAAGGCCCAGACCTAGTTAGCAAAATGGGTGCATTACCCTCAGGCAGTTGTTTGCGTATTGGGGAGACCGGTTTTGGTTGTGGTCTCACCTGCTTGGTTGTGCTCGAAGCCTTTCTCAAACACGCGCCGCCAAATACACGACTGCAGTGGATCTCAGCTGAACTCCACCCCTTATTACCAGATGATTTATCTCGAATGCACCATGCACTCGAATTATCCGAGTCACTCCATCCCTTCGCCGCAGAATTGCGCGCCCACTGGCCACCACCGATTGCCGGCGGACATCGACGCCACCTCGCGGGTGGTCGTTTGGTTCTAGATCTGCATTGGGGTGATGGCGCGGCGGTATTTGAGGGGCTCGATGGACGCATCGATGCATGGTGCCTTGATGGCTTTGCCCCAAATCGTAATCCTGAGTTGTGGCAAGACAGCCTCTACCATGCCATGTCACGCCTGTCCGTTCCTGGCGCAACAGTAGCCACCTTCACCGCAGCAACAGTGGTGCGAGAGGGATTGCAGGCTGCCGGTTTTCAGGTCTCGCGTGAACCAGGCGTCTTTGGAAAACGTCATCGACTTCAGGCTCAATGGCCAGGCGAGTGGCACCCACACCAACCCCAGCGAACCGCCACCGTGGTTGGCGCAGGTCTCGCAGGCGCTTTTGTCGCGCGCGGTCTCGCAAATCGGGGCTACACCGTCACCGTGCTTGAAGCAGACTCGCCCGCTGCTGGTGCCTCCGGAAACCCGCAAGGCATCACTTACACGAAGCTGGCGATCGATGCAGATCCACTGAGTCGCTGGCAATGGCTTGGCTTACACCAGTTAGCATCGGTCTATGGGGCCGATCACTTGGCACCCTATTGGCATCCGACTGGCGTGCTTCTGGAATCGATCAATCCCGCCACAGAGTTACAGCACGCCAAGCTTTGGCATGCATTGCATGCGCCGAGCGATTCGCTGTGCCTGGTCGATCGAATCGAGGCGACATCGCAAGCTGGCTATCCAGTTGCAGCAGGTGGACTCATTCTCAAACCAGCCGGGTGGCTTGAGCCTTCTCGAATTGTCTTGGCATTACTCGATCATCCCCGCATCGAGTGCGTCACAAGTACACGAGTCCAAGCGATCAAGCCACTCACACAAGGTTATCGATGGAGGGGCGAGCGACCCGATGGCCCCTGTCAAGGCATCACTGACCAAGTCATTTTGGCAAACGCCCATGCAATCCCGGAGCTTGCCCCTGTAGACATTCCACTCAAACCCATCCGTGGACAAGTCACTTTCCTAAGCGGCTCTCCAATGCTTCGCATGGCTCTATGCGGTCGGGGCTATCTTGCTCCTGCCCAGGACAATGGAATCGCAACCTGTGGCGCCACCTACCAAAATCTCTCCACTGATTGCACTCCGACAGACGAGGATGATTCCACTAACCTTCTCGAGCTAAACAGCCTGCTCGAATCTAGTGGAGGTGATGCACTCCAAATTGTTGGACATCGCGCGTCTGTTCGCGCTGCAACACCCGACTATGGTGCTGTGGCCGGCCTACTGCTCGATCAGACGCGTCTCTCAACATCAGACTGGGCTTTACTGCGCCACACGCGGGCTAAACGCTATCCGAGTGCCCATCATTCTGGGTGGGCAGCACTCGGTGGACTGGGTTCACGCGGCACCCTGACCGCTCCAGGCCTTGCCGAACTTGTGATCAGTGCACTCACCGGGGAAGTGTTGCCACAGTCGCGTCATCTGGTTGAGGCTGTTGCACCAGAGCGGTTTGCCCTCAAAGCGTTGGCTCAAGACGGGAATTAACCGAACGGATTCCACCAGCTACCGCGTTCGAATCGCGATCGGCAACCAGCCAGTTGTGTGTCGTAGTTTTCTGCGCGACTGGCAACCGTGCGCGCAACCTGCATCAACCAGCGTTTATTCTCGAAAGTTCCCCGTTGGAATCCACCGACGCCCTCGTGATACGCCAAATAATGGCGATAGGCATCGCTCTTGGGAATGCGCGCGATGCGATGGGCCCGATCGACATACCAGCCAACAAAATCCGCTGCATCGCGAAAATCGTCTCGGGATGCGAGCCAACTCCCTGTCTCTTTCCGGTAATCATCCCAAGTCCCATCCTTTGCTTGGGGGTAGCCGTAGGCCGAACTGGGGCGTGGTCCAGGAATCACCCACAAAATACGCGTGCGCGGGGGCTTCGCATTCGAGACAAAGGATGACTCTTGACGAATAAACGACAGAATCAATCCTTCAGAAACGCCCCACCGCTTCGATGCATCGCGGCTCGCGTCGTACCACCCTGGCTTTTCACCAAAAATGCCACACGCATCTGTCACTTGGCGAGGAGGACTCACCGCACAAGCGGTCAGTAACAGGGTTAACACGACTGCGATTAAACGGCTCATAGTGCCTCCAACAGCTGGATGAGTTGTCCCTCATCCCAGACAGTTATCCCCAATGAGACTGCTTTGTCTAGTTTAGATCCTGCACCTGGTCCTGCAACAACACAGCTCGTTTTCGCACTTACCGCACCAGAGACCTTAGCACCCAACTCGCGTAATCGATCACCAGCCGCGTCACGGGTCATCGTCTCGAGGGTCCCGGTGAGCACCCATGTCTGGCCAGAAAGTGGTAATGCATCGACGACGTGTTGGGGTGGATCAGGCCACCGCACACCGAGCGTGCGCAAGGCCTCAATGACCGCGCGATTTTGAGCCGAAGCAAAGAAACTCGATACGTGACTCGCCACCACCGGTCCCACATCAGGGACGGCAAGCAAGGCGTCTGTCTCGGCGGTACTCATGGCCTCAAGTGATCCAAAATGTGTGGCTAAAGCAGCAGCCGTTGCCTCCCCGACATCCCGAATCCCGAGTGCATAAATAAAGCGCGCCAAGGTGGTGTCGCGACTGGCCTCGATCGCATCAATCACATTGGCGGCTGATTTCGGGCCCATCCGGTCCAACGCTTGCAACTGCGCAGCCTGTAATCGATACAGGTCTGCTGGTGTCGTAATCACCTCCGCATCAATCAAGGATGCGAGCAACTTCTCGCCCAGACCCTCAATATCCATCGCTCGACGCGATACAAAATGCTTAAAGTGCTCAAGACGCTGTGCACGACACACCAAGCCGCCCGAGCAGCGCAATACCGCCTCGCCCTCGGCCTGCTCGACCGGTGATTGACACACGGGACAGCATCTTGGCCGCTCGATCCGCGGTAGCTCGGTTTGACGAAGTTCTGTCAACACCCGGACCAGCTGCGGAATCACATCCCCAGCACGGCGAACGATCACAGCATCCCCTGGCCGACAGTCCAAGCGGGCAATCTCATCAAAATTATGCAGCGTCGCATTCGAGACCGTGACGCCGCCGACGAAGACAGGCTCAAGCCGTGCAACCGGGGTGATCGCACCGGTTCGACCCACTTGGAACTCCACGGCCAGTAAGCGCGTGCGCGCCTCCTGTGCAGGAAACTTCCAGGCCGTTGCAAATCGCGGAGCGCGCTGTACAAATCCTAGCGTGTCCTGGTGACTCAGGGCATTGACCTTGACCACTAACCCATCGATCTCATAGGGAAGCTCTGCTCGGTGGTGCAAAAGATCCACGTAGGCCGCCTCCATCGCCGCGGCATCACCCACGATACGACCAGGATTGACGGGGATCCCACATGCCTTCAACGCCTGCATCACTGCATCATGACTCTCGCCAAGTGGGGCACTCAGCGCGCCCACGCCATAGGCATAAAAAGATAACGGCCGAGTCGCAACGAGCGCTGGATCAAGTTGGCGCAAGCTTCCCGCCGCTGCATTACGGGGGTTCACGAAAGTCTTCTCACCACGCTGTGCCAGATCTGCATTCATCTGATCAAAGTGCACCCGTTTCATGATGACTTCACCGCGGACCTCAAGATGTTCGGGCCACGCGTTTCCGGCCAAGCGGAGCGGGACAGAGGCAATGGTTCGGACATTGGCCGTCACATCTTCCCCTGTTTCGCCATCACCGCGAGTTGCCGCTTGGATCAGTTGACCCCGGACATATCGAATACTCAGTGCGAGCCCATCAAGCTTTGGCTCAGCTGTCCACTGCAGCTGTTTGACTGAGCCCAGACGCTCTTGGACACGCTGGACAAAAGCACGAAACTCCTCCACTGAAAAGACATTGTCCAAGGACAACATTGGGACTTGATGCCGTACTTCCTGAAACCCCCCGACAGGCTTTGCACCTACCCGCTGAGTTGGTGAACTTGGCTCAACCCACTCAGGGTGCTCTGCTTCAAGCGCCTTGAGTTCGGCGAATAGTGCATCGTACTGACTGTCCCCAATAATCGGATTGTCATGCACATGATAGGCAATGTCGGCCGCACGAATCTCAGCAAGCAACTGGGTCATCCGTTCGCGAGCGAAGTCGGTCATCGAGTCAGCGACAAATGCCCTGCCCGGGCGCGCGCCAAGTCAATCCATTCACGAGTGATCGGCTCATCTTGATCATTCAAGACTTCCCCACCGATCGTCCGAGCGATCGCGCGCGCACCTGTGACCATTTCGGTGACCGCGAAGACCGGGTCACTTTGGTCTTTTAATACCGAAAACAAAACCAATAACGGTGTCTCAATTACCCGCGCCTCGGACTCAAATATCCCAGGTTCGATCCCATTAACCAGGGTAAATAACGGAGGCTGGGTATCATCGAGAGGATATCGACTGTAAACCTGATCGGCGGTAAATCGCAGTCCAACGCGCAAGCAAGCCGTGTGCAAATCCAAGTCGGCGAAGTGTTCCGCGCGTGCAGCGCGAAGACGCATAATGACCAAATCATCGAGCGTCACCTCGGATCCGGGCGAGTCGGCTGTGGCAGACGAAGACGCGCCACTGACGTGCGTCTGTGCCTCTCCATCTGATCGCCTCGCTGGGCGAGCTGGCGAGACAATACCGTCATCTAGGTCTGGTGACTCGATCGGCTCATCGACGTGCGATCGCGGTGCAAACTTCTGGAATAATCGAGACATCACCATAGATACTCCTCCCACTGATTTGCCTGCCTCAGCATGAATCGAATGACTCGACGCATCCGCGAGGATGGCCATATCAGTCGTATGCCGATCCTCTGGCGGTTCAACGTCGATCTCAGTCAGCCGGTCCTCCGGCGTCTCTACCAAGATGGCTTCATCGAGACCGCCTGCTGACAGAGGTTGCTCATTGGCATCTTTGACGCCCTGATCCACCGTGTCTACCTCGCTCGCGCGATCGATTGATGCCTGCATGACGGGGTCCGCCTCGGCAAATAAGGGCTCGTCAAAGACAGGCTCAACCCGCTCGCTGGGGACAGATCTTCCACGACTGGTTGAGGGCGTCACGGGTTTTGCACGAGGGGCCGGTGATGCAGGCTCTGCTAGAACGGATTCTGGATCCACCTTCGATTTCACTGTGGACGGTTTTATTTCCACTGACCACAGTGCGAGTTGGCCCTGTTCATCATCATGGAACAATGGATCATGATTAATGTCAGGCTCAAGACTTTGGGGGGTCACGGACCGTTTGGCGAGTCGTGGTGGTGAGACTTCGGCGTATTCAGGGAGCTCTGGTGGTGCAGCCATCAGATCCAACTTCAGCCCTTGGCGGCGATGCCGCAAGGTTCGGCGGATTCCATCCACCAGCAAGCCCACAATTAACAGCCCACCAAGAATGAGCAAATACTCGCGCAGTCCGAACTCCATGGGTCGTTATTACTCCGTTGTCACCAATTCCACCGCACGCTCGATGTCCACCGACACCAGTCGGGAGACACCCGGCTCCGACATGGTAACACCCATCAAGCATTCTGCCCGCTCCATCGCGAGCTTATTATGGGTGATAAAGATGAACTGTACACGCTCGCTCATCGCCGCTACGGCATCCGCATATCGACCGACATTGGCATCGTCAAGCGGCGCATCCACCTCGTCTAGCAAACAAAATGGGGCTGGATTCAGTTGGAAAATACTAAACACTAACGCCAATGCGGTCAGTGCCTTCTCGCCACCACTAAGCAAATAAATTGTTGAGTTTCGTTTCCCCGGGGGTCGCGCCATGATGGTGACTCCCGTGCTCAATAAGTCATCATCTGTTAATTCCAGCCAGGCTTCACCACCCCCAAAAAGTGTCGGAAAAAGCGCACCAAAAGATTGATTGATGGCCTCAAAGGTCTGCCGAAATAACTGCCGTGTTTCACGATCAATTTTCCGAATTGCATCCTCAAGCGTCTCTAGCGCTTCAATCAGCTCGGCATGTTGTGTATCGAGTTCGGTCTTTCGCTCCAGCTCCCGCTGATACTCATCAACCGCGACTAGATTAATGGGCCCCAAGCGCTCGATGCGAGCTCGAATCTGGGTGAGTTCAGCCTCGATGGTCTCCACCGCGTCGTGGGTCTGAAGATATTCCTCCAACTGCACAACCGGACGCGCCTCCAACAGCGGCGCCAACTGAGCCTGCCATTGCTGACACTGAATCACCAATGCTTGCTGAGCCATCTGCGCCCGTTGTTGCGCGTCAAGCCATTGACTGCGTTGCTGCTCCAATTGATCACGGATTCGCTCTAGCGTGCGCAGTTGTTCATCGTGATCCTCAACCACACGGCGAGCATCAGCCAGTGCAACTTCCAACTGCGCACTGTCCTGAACTGCACGACTCAAGTCTGCACGATCAAAGGGCGGATGTTGCTCGAGGTGTGCGATCTCACCACAGATCGCGTCATAGCGGGACCGACTGGCAGCCAACTGCTCAGTCGACCGGATCAATTGGCGCTCCAGACCCTCGATCTCAGCACGGACACGCTCCTGCCGCAGATCGAGTTGGGATCGCTGTCGATCAATGGCATCCCGCTGCTGCTGCAAGGTCTGAACTGCCCGCACGACAGAGGAGAGCTCAGCATCCACCGGAGCGAGATCCAAGCCCAAACGATCACGCTGTCGAATTAAATTCGAGTGCGTTGTCTGGGCGTCACTCAATTGCTGTTCCAGGTCGGTGAGCTCGCTTGCCAGCTGGGCATATTCCTCGGTCAGTCGGGCACGTAAATCCACCATTTCTTGTGCCTTTGCGGTCAAACCAATGACACGATGACTTACCTGCATCTCCAATGTACGTGCGTCATTGAGTGCACGTTCATGGGTCTGCAGCGTCTGCTTGGCTTGCTGCACTGCTGCCTCAGCCGTCTGCATTGCATGCATCGCGGCAACGCGCGTCTGACTCGCAATTTCTAACGCGTGACTGGCTGCCGGCCTTGCTGCCTGAAGCGCCAATATGCCTTGTGTGGTGGGTTGTTGACGATGACACCAACCGCGCCCAAAGACTAGGCCCTGATCGGAATAGCCAGACCCAAGCGCTGCATCAAAGGCAGCATAATACGGGATCTCCTCAACCAATTGCTGAGCCTGCTCAGACGTCACCAAGGTGGCACCGGGTGGCATTGAAGCGACAAGTTCAGGTGTCAGCGCCGAAACAATCCAGGCAGACAACCAGTGCCCTCGCGCTGCCTCAAAGGCGTCACGATGGACGAGAGGAACATCGATCGAGTCGATCACTTGGCCCTGAATCTCATCTCGCGTCGCTGCCCAAGCCGTCATCTCACTCGGTGCATTGAACTCCGCATCCAATTGTCGTTCGATCCGTTGCACAGCCAACAGAGCTGATTCCTCGTCACTCTGAGCGGCGCGAAAGATGCCCTGTGCCTGACCCCAATTCGCCTCTGCATCTGCCAGAATCGTCCGACAATCCGTGACAGACTGTTCGCGCTCGGAAAGACGGCGTGCGGCTTCATCAGCTTCGCGCTTCGCATCTTCAATCACTGCGGGATCGGTATCAGCGAGATGCGTGAGTGCATCCTGAATTTGTATATGTCGAGACTGATCGCGGTTGTACTGTCGTTCGAGCGACGCACACTGTGACTGCGCCGATTGTACGTTCTGAGTCACACGCTGCTGTTCTGACTGCACCGACTGGCGAGACCGCTGAAGCGCATCTCGTCGACTGGTCTGTTCACCAAGGGCAGTCTGCAATGCCTGCTTGCTTGCATCTAAGGCTGCATAATCAGGGACCAAAGCGTCCCGTCTGGCGTGTGCATCCCTCATGGCAATGCGGTCACCTTGGATCAGGTCTTCAAGGGTCGCAAGCTCTTCCGCCATGCTTGTTTGTCGTTGGCGCCGATCGGTGAGCGCGCGATCATACTCCGCTGCTTGCGCTTCCATGCGGGAAATAGTCGCACTATGTGCGTAATAGCGGGTATTGGCGTGGTCAAGCGCTTCAGCCGCCGCAGTGCGAGCAACTTGCGCATCGATACGCAACCGCTCATTCTCAATCCGATCGACCTCGGCGGTTGCCAGCATCCTGGCATACTCCGAGAGCTGCGCATCGAGCTCTGCCTGTTGGGTTTGATGCACCTGGATATTAATCCACAAGACGGCAGCCTCAGCGCGTCGCTCGTCGCGCTTTAGCTCCTGATAGCGTTTAGCTGACTCGGCCTGCCTCTTCAACCGATCCAGTTGACGTCCTAACTCATCGGAAAGATCCATCAATCGGGCTAAGTTGTCGCGCGTCCGGGCGATCCGTGATTCAGTCTCGCGGCGACGTTCCTTGTATTTCGAGACCCCAGCCGCTTCCTCAACATACGTCCGGAGCTCCTCTGGCTTCGCTTCAACCAAACGGGCGATCATGCCCTGCTCAATAATCGCATAACTGCGGGGACCAAGACCTGTCCCCAAAAACAAGTCAGTCACATCCCGACGTCTGCAAACGGTGCCGTTGAGTGAGTATTTAGACTGGCCATCGCGGGTTACTTCGCGCTTGACTGAGATTTCCGCGTACTTCGCAAATTCACCAGGCGCTCGTCCGTCTTGGTTATCGAACACCAACTCGATGGCAGCCCGTGACACCGGCTTCCGAGACACCGATCCGTTAAAGATCACGTCAGCCATGGACTCACCACGGAGGTGCTTGGCGCTAGACTCACCCATCACCCAACGGACTGCGTCAATGATATTGGATTTGCCACAGCCGTTCGGACCCACGACGGCCGTCATATTTGACGTCAGCGGGACATGGGTCGGATCCACAAAAGATTTGAATCCAGCAAGCTTGATGCTCTTTAAGCGCAACGGCGATTCCTTGTCATGACAAGCGAAAACTAGCCAGTGCGCTCCAGACTTTCAAGATATTTACGCTCAACACCCCGACAGAGCGCACCGATCACCCGCGACACCCCTTCAACAGAATGCGCCTCCAGGGCGGGCACGAGATCATGCATCACCAATTCTTTGAGGTAACGCGCACACTCGGGATGATGCCTAGTCAGCTTTCCGAAGACGCGATCTAAGGTCGGTAACAGATCGGAAATCACATCACCATAGATTGGGTTCGGGTGATCTTTTGCGAGAAATTTCAGGATACAAAACGGATTCGTGATCCCGTATTGGGCACGTGATTGCGCTGCCACATCATCCAGTTGCCGCCCCTTCAATTCCATCCAGCGACCCGCCTGATCTCGCAATACTTCGCGCATCAACAGTTCAACAGCTTGAGACAAGCTATGCACCAAGGGGGCATTCAATGGCATCACGACTGCACCACGACGTGGGAACAATTGAATCAAGCGTCGTCGAGACAGAATGAGGAGGGCTTCCCGAACAGGTCCCCGTGATACGGACAGTTCTTGAACAACCTTGGATTCTTGAATGCGCTGCCCAGATCGCAGGACTCCTGCAATAATCTGAGTTTCGAGATGCGAGGCTATTTGCTCGGATAATCCAGTGGAAATCCGAAAATGTACTAACTGTTGTCCATCCGCCATGACGTCACCTGCTATGCGCCGATCCTTCAACACAGAGTTTAGTATGACGACCCAGCAACCAGTTGCAACCTTCCTTAGTCGTAGACGTCCTACAGTTTGACGGGGGTCAAGACCAACTCAAGTGCAGCACCCGACTCCATTGTCATTGCGCCAGACGTCGCCACCCAATCTCCGGTGCCACCAGAGGGGCCATGGGTAGTCAGGCGGGCGACGATCTCGATCCGTTGCCCCAAGGCCAGCGGTTGCCCCATCACGGCATCATCACTACTGAGGATAATCTCCCCGGGTATCGCGCTCGGAGCGAGACGTTTCGCCGCCAAAGGCGGCCCATTTGACTCGAGCGCGCGGGCGAAAATAAAGAGTTGGTGCTCCGCTGACCACACCTCCGGGGCCTCGCCAAACCGGAGCTTGACTTGAACCGTGACCGCCTCGCCAGAGGGTACCGAAGCAACAAGACGCTCTGCTCGTGCAATACCTCCTGCAATTGCGCGTGCTTGATCCGAGTCTGGCGGTAACTGTGCCAGCATCCGTCCCCAGTAGTCCGCCGCCATTGCATACTCGCCGGCCTCAAAAGCAATAATACCCAGGGAACCCAGGGCCGTAATTTGCTTGGGATCCAGTTCAAGGACCAACTGAAATAAATTAATGATCTCTTGATCGGCAACCCGATTTCGCGCCATGAACTCCTCTTGGGCAGCCTGTGCAATCACAAAGGCTCGCTCCTCGGGGGGCAGGGTATTCAGTGCCTCTGTGGATAGCGCCATCTCATAGGCACCGAGATTCCAATACAGATAGCCCGCGCCTCCGATCGAAATCAAACCAATCAACGTACCGACCACGACACCCTGTCGGCCGAATCGACGCAGTGCCCATACCAAGGCCGCCACGCAGACGAGCGAAAAACCAAGCATCAAAATCAAGATGGCGTCTCCTGCATCAAGGCGCGTTTCGAGAGACGGATTCGGTAAGCGACTAAGCCGATACCCAACGCGAGAAAGAGGCCCGGCCCCACCCATAAATAGACCGTTTGACGATCCAGTGGAGGACGATAGAGGACATAACGACCATAGCGCGCCACCATAAAGGCTTTAATCTCTTGATCTGTCGCCCCCTCCAGCAGTAACCGATGAACTTCAGCCCGCAAATCTTTCGAAATCGGTGCATCGGAATCACCAATTGCTTGGTTTTGGCATTTCGGGCAACGCAATTCCAGCCCTAACTGACGAAAGCGGACTTCCTGGTCAGGCGAATCAAACTGATAGGTTTCAATCGCAGCCCAGACCGCGGTAGTCATCAATAATCCGGCCAACAGACCTACCAACGCGCGCATCATCGAGATCCCCCAGCCGCCAGGACTGGCGCAATCTCTCGTTCAAAAGCACGCACGTTCACTTCACCCTGAATACGCGCCCGAATCACCCCTGACGCATCCACCACAAAGGTTTCAGGTGCACCGGCCACGCCTAAGTCCAGACCTAACTGACCACTGTCATCAAACAGATGAAGGACATAGGGGTCTCCGAGCTTAGCCAGCCAATTTTGCGCAGCCGTTCGCTGGTCTTTGTAATTCAACCCAACGACTGGCAAGGTCTTCGACAACTCAGTGAGATAGGGATGCTCCACTTGACAGGTAATACACCAACTGGCCCAGACATTCAGGAGATAGGGTCCAGACGGCAAATCAGCCTCTGTAAGCATCGCTCCAGTATGGAGCTCCATCAATTGAAAAGCGGGCAATGTTCGACCGATCAATGCAGACGGTTGGGCGTTGGGATCGAGACTTAGTCCGCGAAAAAAGAAGACCGCTAAGATCCCAAAGATGGCCAGCGGAAGCCACAACAACATCCGCCTCATGCAGGAGCCACCCGATCCTCAATAAGCGACGCTTTTCGAGCTCGAACCCGGCGGTAGCGTCGATCCGTAATGGCCACAATGCCACCAAACCCCATCAAAAATGAACCAGCCCAAATCCAGTCGATAAAGGGCTTAATGGACAAACGTACTGCCCAATCCCCATCACCGAGCGGTTCACCCAATGCAATATACAAATCCCGCGTAAATCCAGGATCGATAGCCGCTTCGGTCATCACCATTTGCGACGCGTTATAGACCCGCTTCTCTGGCATCACCGCCTGATACAAACGAGTCCCCTCCCACACTTCAAAGGTCGCGCGATCGGCGGCATAGTTAGGCCCTTGGATTTTCTCCAATTGCATAAATCGCACTTCATAGGGCCCCAATGCCTGCACATCTCCAGGACCCATCCGTAAGTCACGATGCTCGGTGTGATTTTCCACCATGGCAACACCAAAAATGGTGACTGCCACGCCAATGTGCGCGGTCCACATGCCAAAAAATCCAGCGCCGACCTTTCGAGACATGACACGGACGCTACCGTACTCCAGGATACGCTGGCGAATATCGATGGCAGTGCCCAGTACCAACCACAGGGCGAGTACCGTCCCCAAGGCCGAAGCGATGGAATACGCTCCCAACATTTGGGTTGGCCAGACAAGGCCCGCGATCACACTCACAAGGCCAGCGACAATCAATGGGCGATACTGGCGGGTGTCCTTCATTTGTTGCCAGGAGGTCAACGGACCAAACACCATGAAGCTGACCAAAATCGCGGTCAAAGGGACGAACACCGCATTAAAAAACGGAGGACCAACAGATACCTTGCCACCCCCTAGGGAATCCACCAACAGCGGGTAGAGGGTGCCAAGTAATACCGAGATCGCCATGACCGTTAGGATCAAGTTGTTGAAGAGGAGCCATGACTCACGAGACAGCCAACCAAAGCGTCCAGGTTCAGACACAGCGGCCGCACGAATTGCATAGAGCGTTAAGGATCCCCCAATCACCACAATCAAGAACCCTAGGATAAATACACCACGTTCTGGATCATTGGCAAAGGCATGCACCGAGGTCAAGACCCCAGAGCGGACTAAAAAGGTTCCGAGTAACGACAACGAGAACGCAGCGATCGCCAGTAATACTGTCCAACTCCGGAACAAACCTCGCTTCTCAGTCACCGCCAGCGAATGCATCAAGGCTGTCGCCACAAGCCACGGGATTAATGAGGCGTTTTCGACGGGATCCCAGAACCACCAACCACCCCATCCGAGCTCGTAATACGCCCACCAGGATCCAAGCGCGATCCCGAATGTTAAAAACGACCATGCGATCGTCGTCCAAGGCCGAGACCAGCGTGCCCAGGTTGCATCTAAACGACCGGCAATCAGGGCTGCCATCGCGAACGCATAGGCAACCGACAGGCCCACATACCCCATATACAACATCGGGGGATGAAAGATGAGTCCGGGATCTTGAAGAAGTGGATTGAGATCTTGTCCATTCGCGGGTGCGAAGGGGAGCAGCCGCTCAAAGGGGTTACTGGTAAACAACATAAAGGCGATAAAGCCAATCCCAATCATCCCCAATACAGACAGAACCAAGGATGCCATCTCATCTGGAAGACCTCGGCTAAACAGGGAAACAGCAACACCCCAGACTGCGAGAATCAGAGCCCACAAGAGTAATGACCCCTCATGCGCACCCCAGACTGCGCTGAGCCGAAAATACCAAGGGAGGTCTAAGTTCGAGTTATTCGCAACATAACTGATCGAAAAATCATGGACCAAAAACCCATGCATCAACACTGCAAAGGACACGGCCAACGCAAACCCCTGCAGGAGTGCTAAGGGCTTCGCTGTCGCAATCAACGTGTCTTGCTGGGTGAAGTATCCGTACAGTGGGATCACAGACTGGCAAATCGCAATTGCAAAGGCGGTAACTAGCGCAAAATGTCCGAATTCGGCAAACATCAGTTCCGTCCCATTATCTTGTCAAGTTGACCCGATTGCTTAAGCGCTTCAGTGACCTCTGGAGGCATGTAATTCTCGTCATGCTTGGCAAGTACTTCGGTAGCTGCGAATAAACCATTATGGACACGACCTTGCACGACAACGCCTTGGCCTTCCCGAAATAAATCAGGCAGGATCCCGGTGTAGGTGACACGCACATTGTGATCAAAATCGGTCACATCAAAGGCCACTTGTAACGACGAGGGGTCACGGGTCATAGAGCCTTCGCGGACCATGCCGCCCACCCGAATAAACTGATCGTCAGGTGCTGTCCCAGTGGCGATTTGCGTCGGTGTGAAAAATAAATTGATATTTTGACTCAGCGCATACATGACCAAGCCCACCGCGATACCAAGCCCGAATACCATCCCTAAGATGATCAGTAACCGTTGCTTACGTTTCGGATTCATGTCCACCTTCTCGTTCAAATTGACGTTGGATACGTGTGATGGCGTGCTGATGCGCGTGCCGTACATGCCAGGTCAACCCACCCAGTACGAGCGCACCCAGTCCGTATACAGACCAGACAAAGGGGCCGTGAGGTGCCATCGCGATCAAGGCAGCAAGCGACTCAAACTGCCACTCAATCATGGGCACCCACCAACTCTCGAACCCATTGGGCCCGACGTTCGCGATGCAGGACCAGTCCGCGCATGGACGCAAACACAAGATAGGCAGCCGCCGCGTAATAGCCACAAATATTGATCAAGAGAGGAACCCACATCGATGCAGGCATCGCAGGTTTTTCGGTCAGTGTCAGACTCGCAGGTTGATGCAATGTATTCCACCACTCCACTGAATATTTAATGATTGGTAGATTAATCGCTCCAACGAGAGCGAGGATTGCGCACGCTTTCCCTGCTGTATTTGGGTCCAACATCGCAGAACGCAAGCCAATAATGCCCAAATACAGAAAGGCCAGAATCAGCATTGAGGTCAGGCGCGCATCCCACACCCAATAGGTTCCCCAGGTTGGCTTCCCCCAGATCGCACCACTGGCGAGTGCCAACACACAAAAGGCAAAACCCACGATCGCAAGTGACTGCATTGCGACATCAGCAAGCTTCATCCGCCACACCAACAACACCGCAGCCGCAATGGCCATCGCCAAATAGAGCGCTTGTGCTAAAAACGAGACAGGCACATGCAGATAAATGATGCGGTAGCTATGGCCTTGTTGATAATCCACAGGCGCAATAGCCAAACCCCATACGGTGCCGACGGCAAGAAGAATCACCGCGATCCAGCCCGCCCACGCTTGCCAACGAGATGCGCGCTCATAGAACCAACGCGGAGATCCCCACTGATGAAACCAACGCCAAGCCATTAGGTTGAACCTCCAATATTCAGCCGAATCGCTGCTGCAATCGCAAGCGGCATCAATATCGCCGCACCGAGACTAAACGCTGCTAACAGAGCCAGCAATGGCCCAATGCCTGCACCATCCGTGGTACGCGTGATCACGCCAGCCGCCAAAATCACCACTGGAACGAATAACGGCAACATGACCAAGACACCGAGGACGCCCGATCGCGCTGCAC
>ERZ887849.1101-NODE-1101-length-26736-cov-9.251902_pt1 | contig 26736 bp, 36 predicted proteins | sample MGYA00521267_ERZ887849 | MGnify/ENA primary metagenome ERZ887849 (study PRJEB32303, sample SAMEA104408601) | aquatic metagenome | biome: Brackish water; feature: Pelagic; material: water | place: Baltic Sea | collected 2014-06-06T16:11:00 | depth 2,863 m ... | reverse complement strand
TTACAGGAGAATCAGCCATGTATATCAAAGTAACCCCGGCAGTATTCATCAACGCCTTTATCGAAATGGGGCGCGAGAAGCAGTTTGATAATGACCCGAACGTGTTGTCAGCAAGTGGCTTATACGCTTTGTATGACTACTTAGTCGGATACGAGGATGATATCGAAGATGACTGCGAGCTAGACGTTATAGCGATCTGCTGCGACTTCGAGCGCCATGAATCAATATCCGCTTACAATCGGGCCTACGGCACCGACTTTATCGACCACGACGAAATCGACGAGTTCGCCTGCATGATTAATGACTCGGCTTTCATCTGCCGGTCTCACTAGATTTAATCTGTAGTTATGAGTTCATGGTCAGGAGCTGGCCAGCCACCGGGGTTACCCGAATCGAGGAGAATTAAAATGACTGACTTCATCAACTACAACCCACTAACGGGCTTCAGCATAAACTCTTTCCGCGAGACAGGCGGTTGGTGTAACGCGGACGTTCTCGGACTAGTAGAAGATGTTCAGAATGGCGCGAGTGGCTTCTGCATGCTAGAAGGCGCGAAAGATGCGCTCGAAGATGGCAGCTTGTGGACAGACGAGCAGCAAGAAATCGTAGAATCCATCCACAATGTTATCACAGAGAACGAAAAACTCAGGTCTTTTATATACGACCTTGCATCTAAAATGGAGCTTCGGCCCTAATACTGAGTGACCCGATAGCCTTGATATACTCCTGCGCCGCATGTAGCTTCAAGGCTACTGCGTCGCAGTCTCGGGCGATTCGTATAACCACGCCTTGACGCGCTTTAGATAGTCCGCCTCCACCGGGTCCATAATCTCCGGTGGCGGCGGTGGTATCACCGGGCAGCTTGGAGCGACAGCCACGGAGGTCGTCCCGCAGCCCGAGAGTGTTAGACTCAATATCAGCAATAGTGGCCTCGTAGTCATCTTGCAGCTCCTCTTGCGCGTCTCTCAGCGAGGCCCAGAGCAATGTAGTAGCTTCGCCCCACTTCCTCTCCTGATCCCTGTGAGCGGCCTCCAGATCGGCCAGAGCCTGCATCTGGGTTATGCGCTCCCGATCCCACTGCCGCTGTATCTTGCTTTTGCCGACCAGTAGCCCCGTCGTATAAACCGCAGCAGCAATCAGTATAATCAGGCAAGCAATACCTCCAATTAAAAGCATTCGGACATTGCTCATTCTAGCAGCATCCTCGGCCACCAGCGGCCAATAATCTTTTCCACATAGTCTATCGTCTCCGCGCTGTGGCGGCCTGTAACCTGCGGCAAACAGGGGACAATCTGGCCGTATAGATTGCCACCTCCGCAGATCCGCTGCGCCTTGATAAGGTGACCTGCGCCAGCGTTATATGACGCCATGGCAATCATCATGCGGTCCATCGGCGGGCGGGGCGCACTCCAAGTCCTGTGGAGCTGGCTCATGTAATATCCTGCGGCCCGGATGGAAACTTCAGGCAGCCAAAAATTGTCAGGGGTTGCCCCTATTTGTCGCCCAACATCAGATGCGGTTCCGGGAATGAACTGGCACAAGCCGTAAGCGCCGACCGGAGAAACTGCTAGTGGATTGAGCCTAGATTCTTGCCAGCATTGCGCCTTGAGCAAACGCCAGTCGGTGCCGACAGGTAAAAACACTTCGGTGGCTGACTTAAAGTCACCGTCCCACTGGCTAGGAAATAGCGAGGCCGACGAGTATGCAGACGCCAATGATCCTAGCAGAAAAATAACGCATCTTTTCATCTGGGCTTGCCTCAGTCATTGCCGCGAAGAAATCAACACCGAGCGCGTGATCCATCCATATCAGCGTAACACGGGCGGCCAGTATGGCAGCCACCGCCATTACCAGCTTAAAAACACCCTGAGCCAAAGCGATAAAAAGCATTTCCATGATAGCCACCTAAATTTGAGCGCCGCGAATATCGCCAGCAACAGATAATGTCACAAATGCGGACCCGTCTATAGCGGCCCCTGCAGCGCCTCCTGAGCCACTTGGGCTTGAGCCGCCCGCTTGCCCAAGGTCGCCGCCATCGCCGCCCGGAGCCACGATACCGCCGCCTGCGCCACCATCCGTGTCGGTGCCGTCCTGACCAGTTAGTATGCTGCCGGGGAGCGGATAGGAGCCGCCCTTGCCGTTAGCCCTGCCTGCGCCACCGCCTCCACCGCCGGGAAAGACAAGCGGGCCGCCACTAAGACTACCCAGAGCGCCACCTCCACCACCACCGCCAATCAAATTGTTGTTGATGATGGTAATCGGGAATGTTGCCTTGATTGCGGTGGCACCCGGCAATCCGTTTGCCTGCAGGATTGAATCGTTTACAAAACCGCCGTCACCGCCCCTGCCAAGAATCTTGCCATTGTTTATCAGGGTTATGGTTGCTCCTGCAGGCCAGCTCCCGGTTGAAATTGTGGGGCCAAAAACAACGCCTCCCACGGTAACCGTTGAGGGAACGATAAACCTAATAATAGTGTCCGCTGTGGGCGGCAATGCGCGACTGGCGTCATATACATCCCGGAGGACCGTGTTGCTTGTGGCGGTCTCGTCAAAATCTGGTAGCGTTATCTCATCTGGGGCATCCGGGTCTAGCGGCTGAATCCTGAACTCCTCGCCTTCGATCTGGTAGCCCCGCCAGTCATCCTGACGGCTGATGATCGTTACCGGTACGCTGACTTCGTTGCCTGCATCGTCCTGTATCACGCGCGAAAACAGGTTGATTGATTGGCCCACGTCAGGAGTTGAGCCGGATTCAGGAACCTGCAAAGCAAAATTGAATCTCTGTGGTGCATTCCTGAACCGCTCAATCAGCAGGTCAGCGGCTTCCTTTGCATTGTCTGGCAGTGCGCGAGTGATCCAGCGCGAGTAGATTTTGCGGATAGCTGGCTGACCGTATTGATCTGGCGACTCTGCGGCTAGGTCAATATCCAGCCTCGCTACGCTAAAATTTTTCGCCTCGTCCAGCTTCTCAAGGGGATTGCGCTGGCCGTAATACACCCAAACCTGAGATATTCTGCGATCTGGCTGGTCAGAAAACCGCAGCGAGCCAGCAATCATTCGGTCATCAGATACGTTCGAAGCCGGTGTAGCCAGCGCCCTGAGTGGCACGAATTTAATTTCGTTTGCAATTTCATCGACGAACAGTGCGAAGCCAGCCTGCTCCATCAGCTCGCTGATAAGCGTTCTTGCTGGGGTTGGCTCTGCTATGCGGGCGCTGTACAGCTTGTTTATAAACAGGTCGTAGTCAGCAGTCCACGCGCTCAGGTCGATAATGTCAGCCGGTATGCCCGCCTGATTCACCAGCAGGTCATAGACAATATCGGTAGCCCGCAAACCAGTGTAAACCTTAACGGCCTGCACTGAGTCGCCTTCTTCGTGTGCATCTGCCTCGGTGAATTCTGCGCCGCGCTCAACCGTTATCGTGTTTCCCGACCTAACCGTAACGCGCAACACCTCGTCATTGATTGCGATCAACTCAACGCCGTCATATTCCAAATCACCAATGCCTGCTGGCGATAGGACTATTGAGGTTTCAACGTTTGTGATATCCACCGTCAGCGTACCGGTAGACAAGCGCGGAACCTGCGTCCTTGCGCCGTCTGCCAGCTTCAGAACGTCCTTTGCAACAATGGAAACATTGCCATTAACGTCAGGTCCGCTGATGGACTCAATGATGTAATTCCGAACCTGCCTGTTCTGCACAACAAAAACTACAGGCTCAGTGTTCCAGACCACCGGGTCAGATCCCCAAACAATCTCAAGCTCGGTGCCGCCGAACTCTGCCCCGCCAACGTATTGATTTATCCAACGCAGCGGCCTGCCGAGAATGTATTTATGCCGAGCGCGGAACCTGCCCCAGTATGTTCCGGGAGGATTTGGGCGCTCTGCTATATAGGGGTCTGTGGTTAAGTCGGAATCAGGATGGTCAGTAAACGAAACCGTTACACTGGCTCGCTCGCCTAAGTCCTCTCCCAGACGGATTCGGGCCGGGTTATGCGATACCGAAACAACGGAGGGAATAGCCGGGGCGCTTGCATCGTCAATTTCATTTAGCTCATCCCCTGCCACTGCAAAACGTAGCGTCTGCGGCTCGGCATTATAGTTCGCCGTGTCTTGGCAGGTTGCCAACGTGTTGTAGCATTTCCGCGTCCCAGTCACGCCTACAGCGGCTGTGCAAGGTGAAACCCCGTAAACCCGTGTGCATCTATCAACGTCAATTTCGATAAAAGTAAACGACCTCATATTGCCGTTATATCCCAGCTCGCGCTCATCATGCCGTTAGACATTGCATTGCTCACGCTAGGGTTTCCGATAACTTGCGCCCATGCCGTTTGCGCATTTTCGTCTACCGTGCCATCCGGCTGCGGAATCTCTCTGCGGTAGCTCCAGTAGTGCGGCTGCTGGGTTGCTGCCTCAAAAAAAGGGTCCAGAACTGTTCGGTAATAAGCCGCCGTTAAATTATTCACTTCAACCTTAGTGGATTTTGTCTTGCGCCGGATAATGTGGCCGAGGAATTGCCCGGATTCAGAAAGCCCCTGCACCCGGTCAACATTCCGGGCGAAGTTTATCGGCGTGTGACCAACGTATATCTTGCGCTGCAGTTCCGTGTATTGGCCGAACATAATATTGGCCAAGTAGCCGGTAAAGCTGGACACGATCACGCGCACAACCGTTACCGGATTGATGTTAAATAAAATCATAACCGCGCCCGAGGCAGTGAAGCTCCCCGAGGATATTGTGCTGCCGCCGGTCACATATTGAACGGTAGCCGTACCGGTGCCAATGAAATGCAGGCCGATATAATTGACGTTGGCGCTCAGGCTGATTTCAAAAGTTCCACTGGTGGACGATGGCATCCAGCCCTCATAGCTGGCATAAGTAAGCGCCGCTGCGGCAGGGAATCCGGGTGCGGCAGAGGTAGCCGTTGCCACCAAATCCTTCGCGATATTCTGCCAGCCAATGACGGGGTTGTTTGTCTTGGTGCCGATTGTTCTTAAATCGATTGTAGTAGCCATCAGTCTGCGAACACCACCCTGCCGCCATCGCGCTGGAAGTCCAAAAGTTTATTGGCCAGATCACGCACCACCTGACCGCTGAACATATCGCTGGTAGATACGCCAGAAACCTGCAGCATCTGCGTTGGCGAAGCCTGCTGTGGTGCCTGAGATTGCACAGCAGCAACCGAGCCACCACCGCCACCGCCAGAAACCGTAGCGGAGCCACCACCGCTCAACGTGGATGATCTCATGCCTGCAATCTGGTTCGCTTGAAACGCCCCGGCAATACCAGCAAACGCAGCGCCAACAGCAGGCCCGCCAATCTTGTTTCCGAATGAGTATGCGCTTGTGATGGCCTCTCTAGCTTTTATCAAAGCAGTGGCGATAGCGCCTACTTTAGTGCTTTCAAAAATGGACTGCATTGTTTGCTCGCCATCTTTTACCTGATCTTTACCGCCTTTTTCTTGAATTTTTGAAATAGAATCTTCATGCTTTTTCTTCAATTTTTGAAGCTGATCTTGATATGTTTTTTCATCTGTTAGTCCGGCTGCATGAAACTCATCAAGCTCAGCAAGCCTTTGCTCATGCTGATATTTTTCTAGCTCTTGCTCTGTCATTAAGTGTTCGCTTAACTGCTGAAGCCTTGCCTCCATAGCAGCTTTTTCTTTTTCTTGCCGGGCAATTTCTTTTTCGTCAACCTGCACACCGCGCTCTTCATCCATCTGACGCAGCATTTCATCGCGAGCCGCTGCGGCATCTATCTGTGCTTGGCTAGACGCATTCGCTGCAATTACGGCATCATCGTATGCCTGAATAATGCCTTGTTTAGGTAAAGGGCTGGTGAGAAGCTCACGAATTCTACCAGTCGCCTCAATCATCCTGTTTTCAGCATTAACGGTTTGATTTTCAATTTCAGCTAAAAACGCTGGAGGCTGGATGGTGTCAAATGTAACGCCAATCAAACTTCCAAATTGATTAGCACCTTCAATTAGCTTGTTGATTGCGCCTAAAACTTTCTCGATTAAAAATGTTGCCGCATTGCCTGCTCCAACAAGGTAGGCATTAAAGAGCATGTTGACAGATTCTTGGTGAACTCCAACTGCTTTGCGAACAACCTCAATCGCGTTGGCAAGATTTGCAAAACCAACTATTCCTGATCTTACGCCACGGTCTATTGCGTCACGGAAGCCACCGGATTCACGCGACATGGAAAGGAATTTGTTGGATAACATTTCAAGAACCGGCGCAAGAGCCGAGGCCAGCCTTTGCTGAACCACATCAACAACTCTTTTGACATCAGCCATTGCGTCATTTGCGCGCTCGATATTCGCGGCGTCAACAGCTGAAAGTGACAACCCAAAATCATCAACATCTTGCCGGGCCTGCCTTATCGCGTCGCCGCCGCCAATCATTAACAACGCCATCTCGCGAGACCTGATACCGAGATCGCGCATAACATCCTGCGCCTCACCGGCTGACATCCCCAGATCGTGCATCCGGTCAGACAGAGTCGCCATTCGCTGATCAACGTCCATGGCTGACAAGTCACGCGCAGACAAACCGAGTCGATTAAGTGCGTCAGCAGCAGGCCCAGCGCCTTCTCTCGCTGCTCCTGCTAGCTCTCGGTTTAACTGTTGAGCCGCCGCTTGTAATGCACCAGCGGATACTCCAGAACGATCTGCGGCAATTTGCATTGCCTGAAGCCCGTCTGCTGTTGCGTCCATGCTTCGGGACAGCTTGGCAAGCGCATCTGCGGCACTGAGACCTTGCTTTGTAAACGCAATCGCCAGAGCCGAACCTGCGGCTACTGCTGCGACTCCAATTTTTGCAACCGCTAAAGCACCACGCGCAGCAATACCGCCGAGGCGGTTTATTGAGGACTCGCTGTTACTAATTCCCTTATCAAGCCCAGTTGTGTCTGCGCCGATTCTGACTTGTAACGATCCGATTTCAGCCATTTTTCAGAATCTCATATAAATCGCCGCAATCTTTCTCGGTCAGACTGCCCGCATAATACCCAGAATTGTTTTCCCGGTTCATGTCTGCAATCCACCACCACTGTTCGTGGTCCATAGCCCAGAACTCAGACGGCTGAATTTTCCACGCGGTTATAGCGATTTGAAAACAGTGCTTTATTAAGCCCCGCCAGTCTTGCGCCGCCCCGCGTTCTGTTTTTTTCCAGAAACATTCGACTCCTCGGCATTAGGACCACCAGTAACAATCAGGGTCAGGATTTGAGAAGCAACCTCTAGCGCAGCAACCATTCCTATTTCAGAAACAATGGCCTCCCCAATGTCATCTTTTGTCAGCTTACACCCGGCTCTCTTAGTGCCGATATAAATCACGGTGATTAGCTGCTCAAATGTAATTGGAAGCGTTCCGGTTGACTGTGCGGCCATTGCCATGCGCAAAGGATCAATGCCAGCGTCGCACAAGTCTGCGGCGACCCTATAACTTACAGGTATCGCCCAATCTTCACCTTCTAAAGTGATTGAAACTGTTTTGCTAGACATTATGGGTCAACCGCAAACGAGCCAGTCGATTGCAGTTCGGCAGTGAAAGTCACTGCGTCTGCATATTCAGCACCAAACTGAAGATTGTTTATTCTAAAGTCTCCGCGAACCACCACAGCGGCGTCCACGTTCGGTGTGCCGGGGAATACAATGCTGAATTCGTCGATCAGGGAAGTACCTCCGACCGCAATCCCTAGCAGAGTATTGTTCTGAGTCAATCCTTCAACGCTGATGTCCAAATGACGCTCACCGGAAACGTCTAGCAGCTCGCGGAAGCCCGCGCTGTCATCCGTGGTGATGTCAATCGGCTCGTTGTTGATGGTCACGCTCTTGGTACGAACACCAGCGATCAACACTCCAGTAGTTGTTCCCTTGCGGACTTCAACCAAACGCCCTACAAATCCACTCATGGCAATGCCCTCTTAGTCATGGATTTTGAAATAGCACGCGGAACTGTTGAACCCCGTGCCTAGTTAAACCGTCGCTGTCAACAAATGACTCAGCGAACTGGTGGTCTATCGAGATAAAATCATACCCTAAAATCGTTAGATTAGCACGATGCAACACTTGGTAGATTTGATCTTGTATTTGCTTAACTTCTTTCCTGCCGCGCTTTCTGCCCCAAACATGAATTACGCATGACGCATCGAAGCCTAAAACCTCATCTGTATCGAACTCGTTGGCTCTGGCTTCACCGATAGTAATATAAGGAAACTGAGAATCATCTGCTGCGTTATCAGCCTGCGGAACATGGTCATAGACGCCACGCACTAGGCTGGTAATGGCCGAAACGTTTAGCTTGTTGAATAGCGCGACCTGTAATTGCCAATTCATGGGACCGCCTTTTGATGAATACTCTTTAGCCTATCAATAAATTTTTGAGCATTTTTTTGCATAGCTGGCTGCAAAAAAGGGCGGGCAGCCATCCTGCGAGTGCCAAATTCAAGCCATAAAGGATATGCAGGGTTGCGTATGGTTGATCCAACAAGAGCAGAATCGCCGTCCATTTTCCACACTAACGATGACGCCAAGTTACCAGTGTCTTTTGCTGGTGGGTCACCGGGTTTTGATGCCCTGTGAGTGGCCGACAGGTTACGTCCGGGTCCGCGAGTGTAAAGTATTCCACTACCAGAACCAGAGACAGACTTTACGGCGTCGCTGTGTATGTTGATCGCGGTCTTTTGAATAGCGCTTTTAACTTCAGCCGAAGCCACTGCGCCGTATTTTTTCAACGCCGCGATCAACTCCTTGTCGCCAGTTAATTCCAGCTCTTTCAAGTTGCCACCCCGCCGTCAAGATCCAGCTCCAGCCATTGGTTGCGCAGCTCCATGTTTATCGCTGCCCTTATCTGATAAACCCTGCCGTTGACCACAAGCCTGTCTGACTCTACTACATCACTGCGGTATCTGGTATATGCTCGGTTTCGAGTGATGGCATCAAGTCGTTCTGCGTATATTCGCTCAGAACCGCTCATAGACTTAAACCACAGATTAATTGTGGCATAGGTTGTAAACGTGGCAGTAAATCCGCCACCGCCATCAGACTCTCTTGTCAGGCGCTGAATCTGACCGATAGTTCGCATTTTTCCGCTTGTCAGCTCGCAGCACTTCACCGTCTACTCCTTAAACTCAACCACGAATTTGCCTTCCTTTTTCTTGATTGTAGGCGCAACGCTGTAGCCGTACAAAGGACGATTGTTAAACTGATCCATGAGCGTACTGGTAGGGGCAACGGTTACCTTGATGCCGCGCCAGCAAGCGTCCCTGACCCAATGCTCGATACAAGCCCTGCCAGCCTCTGCAAAGCCGCGATTGTTAGCGTAGGTGAAGTCCATTCCATACAGCTTGATATGCTTGACGCCAAGGTGGATAGCGTATGCCAGCGCATACGCTGTGGTGTTGTTCAGGTAGCAATAATTGAGAGAATTTAAAACATCCTCAAGCGGGTACTGTATCGCGCCGGGGAAATCATCGTACTCTTTCTGCGCGTATATAGGGCCGGGGTGCTTGTGCAGCCAGTAGCCATAACCCGCAAGCGCCGGGTTTTCTTCTTTTGCAACCTTAGCAAAATACGGCAGATCATCCATGACAAAAAGACGGTCATGCTGAATAATGCCGCCCATCGCGTTGATTGCCCAAGTCTCATCGGCTACCTGAAATCGTCCAGACTTAGATATACACTCAGACAAATAGTCCTTGTGGCTTGGCCCCATCGCTACGATTGCGACAGTGTACGGCGCTCCGTTATCGTTAGTGCTGGTTGTCATGTATACCCTTGATCAGATTAATTGAATAAATAGCTCGCCTTACATCGGCATTGTGGCTTTGCATGCAATGATCTTCTTGCCAGAAAAAAATTGCATTAAAGAACAAGTATACACTAGACCAGAAAGGTTTATGTTTATTTACATAAGCCCTAGCTGAAACAGTCTGATCCGGGTGTCCAGCCAAAAAGACCACGTTGATTGTTTGCGAGAACCAAATGAACAGGTTAAAAATATACCGCTTCACAACTGCGCCGCTGCATCAAAAAGCTCATCCACTTGCTCATCGGTCATGCTTAAAGCCGTGGTCATTGCTTGAACCCAAGGACTGATTCGCTCGATCTGAACAGCGTATTCCCATTCTATCTTAACCGCCGACTTGGTTGGTTCCTCAAGGGCATCTATTGCTATGTCAATGTTTGAAATATGCCCGGCACTCAATAAGGCCAGCCTTGCCTGCCTTGGGGTAACAATCATTGAAGCCCTGCGATCCATGAGGTTTTGCACTATTTCCTCAGTGGTGTAGTCGCGTGATGTCCACTGCTGCACCCATACCCCGTCTATTAGAGCTGGAGTGGCTTCTTCAACAACATCGCCGCTGGGCGCTACAGTTTCTGTAATTGGAAACACACCAAATTCAGCCAGCGTACTCTCAGGAATTTCCTTTGGGAAAGACACGTTCGGGTTGTCACGACGGAAGCGAGCTACTGAATATGGCGACAGAATCCAACTGTCAGTTACTTTTACATAGTTCATGCTATGCTCCGAAATAAGTTAAGATGTATGTTATCGCTCGGCCTCTCACTTAAGTGCCAGCGTTCCATAAATCGGTGACTTCTGCATTGGTGGGTTGGTTCAAGGTGTAACTGCACCCGTTCATTCTGCCATTCAAAGAGTCTGTTCTGCTCCCGCCTCTACCACCAATAGCAAATATTGAGTTGGAGGCTGTTACGCATTTAGTCTTAGGAGTCCCCACAATACTTCTAGTGGTTTGAGGCGCTCCATTAACCCATTGATAGACTAAGCCTGCGGTCTTATTAAAAGTAACAACGTGCATTTCTATACGGTTTATCAAATGGCTAGATGTGTTTGATTTATAAGTTGTGCTAACTTCAGAAGTGCTTCTTGTGGCTGGCTTATAATATCTATTTGCCGCGTATTCGTTCTGGAACCTGTACACCCAATCATCTGTTGTTCCGTTATCAGTGCCGAAAGAGGCATAGGTGTATGTGGTGCTTGTGCCTACTCGATAGTTCCAAAAAATGAAAGTCTGTATTGGCTGGTCGTCCCAGTTGGAGTCTGCACCGAGAGATACTTGGGCAGAGTTGTTGCTGGCCGAAGATGACATAGAGTCATAGTTCGCATTTACAGGAGTGTTCCCGAATGTTCTTGACCCTTCAAAGGTGTCCAAGTCATACCCATTCCCCGAGTAATCCTTCACCGCACCAGTCGACAGCTCGTCCAACAACCAATAGCCAATTACTTCGTGGTTAGCAAAAAGCTCTAAAGAGTACGGGTCGGTCGGGCCTTTTGACGTAGCCCTTCGCAATCTACGACTCAACATTACGACATCTCTCCAACCAATGCCCCATAGAACGTAGCGCCTACTTTCCACAGCTCAACCACGGTGTAGCCTGTAGTAGCCAGAGAAGGCGCAGAGCCACCAGCCCATTGAGTGGTCGGCCACGTTATTGAGTAGGCGGCACCGTCATCTATCATTAGAGTCATGCTTGCTCCTGCTGTAAAGCCCGCCGCAAACGTAGGCGTGCTGCTAGCTGCCAGTGTCCATGTTTGTATGGTTCCGTTTGTCGGTGATAGCGCTGGCGTACTTCCAGTGACCGCAAATACTTCCTCGGTCATCCGACCGTCAATAACAATATCAGTCACGGTTTTGTTGGTGAGTGTCTGCGTATCCGTTGTGCCTACGATGTCGCCAGAGGGCGCGGCCTTGGAAGTCGTCCAAGCTGTGCCGGTAGATATGGCAACGCCTGCCGCTGGGTATTCTGTTGGGCCAGTGGGGCCGGTTAATCCTTGCGGGCCGGTCGGCCCGGCAATAGTGGACGCCGCGCCCGTTGGACCAGCAGGTCCTGTCGGCCCGGCAACAGTGGAGGCTGCCCCCGTTGGTCCTGCCGGACCTGTGGGGCCTGCAACAGTGGACGCCGCTCCCGTGGGGCCCGCAGGCCCGGTGGGTCCGGGCACCGTAGACGCCGCGCCAGTTGGGCCCGCAGGCCCGGTGGGTCCGGGCACGGTAGATGCCGCACCTGTTGGGCCAGTAGGGCCGGGCACGGTAGACGCCGCTCCAGTAGGTCCAACAGGCCCGGTCGGCCCGGCAACAGTGGAGGCCGCTCCAGTAGGTCCAACAGGCCCGGTCGGCCCGGCAATAGTTGATGCCGCTCCAGTTGGTCCGGCGGGGCCAGTAGGGCCGGGTACTGTAGAGGCTGCCCCCGTTGGACCAGCAGGTCCGGTCGGTCCGGGTACTGTAGAGGCTGCCCCCGTTGGGCCGGTTGGGCCAGCAGGGCCGGGTACTGTGGACGCCGCGCCCGTTGGTCCGGCGGGGCCAGTAGGGCCGGGCACGGTAGACGCCGGACCTGTGGGGCCAGTAGGTCCTGTAGCCCCTGTTGGGCCCGGTACTGTGGATGCCGCACCTGTCGGGCCAGTAGGGCCAGTAGGGCCGGGCACGGTAGATGCCGCGCCCGTTGGACCTGTTGGGCCGGGTACTGTGGAGGCCGCGCCAGTTGGGCCGGGTACTGTGGAGGCCGCGCCAGTTGGACCAGCAGCCCCGGCGGGTCCTGTGGGGCCTGCCGCCCCGGCGGGTCCTGTGGGGCCTGCCGCCCCGGCAGCTCCGGTGGGGCCTGCGGGGCCAGTCGGGCCGACTATGGACGTTCCAGAACCCCAAACCCCAGCCGTTTTAGGGCCGTAAATTAAATCAGTGACTGTATCAATGTAAAAATCGCCGTCCACGCCTTCTGTTGTGGGCGCGACAGTTCCGCTCAATATGGTCTTGCCATCTGCACCTGTTGGGCCTATTGCTCCCTGCGGGCCAGTTGGGCCTGCAATAGTTGATGCCGCGCCAGTAGGCCCCTGAGTCCCTGTGGGGCCGGGTATAATTGAGGCCGCCCCTGTGGGGCCGGTTAAGCCTTGGGGGCCAGTAGGTCCGGGGATAATGGACGCCGCCCCTGTAGGGCCTGTGGGTCCGGGCACTATAGACGCAGCACCTGTTGGGCCTATTGCTCCCTGCGGGCCAGTCGGCCCGGCAACAGTGGAGGCCGCTCCAGTTGGGCCAACAGGTCCTGTGGGGCCGGGTACAGTTGACACTGCCCCTGTTGGGCCTGCTGGGCCGGTGGGGCCGGGCAACCCGGTAGGGCCGGGGGTACCGATGTTTAAAGTGATCTCATCGCCTGTTTGAAGTTCGATGTTGATAATGCTGTCTTGAGTTGATGTGCCGCCGCAGTACGTGTAATCGATAGAACCAGCCAACAGAGCTTTGGCCGAAGGTGACACTCTACGAAACGACCACTGCCTCGTAACTGGAAGGCTTGAAAACCATAGAATGCTTAATCTACCAAGAGACGCATTGATAACGGTGACGGTGCAATTTGTTGCCTCGATAACCCATCCAGTGATGTCAACCGCAACGTCATCAGCTGATATGTTTATCTGGGCCGACAATTCATCGCCTACCCCCGCAACCACATTAAGGCCGCCGGGAATCCTGATCAATTCTTCCATTTTTTAAGCCTCAATCAAAGCCGAGCAACACGGTAGGATTGGACAATAGAGTGTGCGCCGCTAATCCTAAACGCATCAGCTACTGTACACTCGTCACCCCTGTGCTGGTATAAACTTGCAGCCATCTGCATCACCGCCAATTTAAGCGCATTAGGAACGCTTGCTCCAGTGTCTCCAAACCCTGCCGTATAATCTATCTCAATTGAATTTGCGCTTTGCAGTGCAACAGGCCAAGTTGCGTTTGACCTCAAGATAATTCGACCCGGCTGCTGCTCGGTATCAATAACAAAGCTCGAGAGAGATACGGTCGTAGGCGCACCGTCAATAGAATACACCCGCATTTCATCAACAGATTGAAGTCTATAGCGCGGAAGCTGAATTGCGTTGAATGAATTTGCGCCTTCAATTTCACCGATTGCGCCTGTCTGCTGGCCATCCCACCAAGTTCTTAGACCATTTGGGAATTTGTCTAGAGTTAATCTGAACTGCTGGGTTATAAGAGCAAGCCCTGTCATTTCCTCGATCTGTTCTCGAGAAGCCGCGACATACATTGCAAGCAGAGAGTCTTCGCTAGTTCCTGAAATCCTAAGCTGCTCTTTTATTTCGCATAAAGTAACAGGCTCAATTTCTGGGCCGTCGATGCGACGATGCCCGCGATACTGGTTGAAAGTGCGGACATTGCGTAACATTGTGGCTCCTTACTTTGTCAAATCTGGGTATGCTGGTTTTTTCTGCTTTGGTGCTTTTAGCCGCGCAGCGTATCCATCACGAATAGCCATTTCAGCCACAAAACCAAAAACCCGCTGGCCCGTCGGGTACACGATAATCGTGTGACCTTCAGGGGCGCAGCGGTAGTCGCTCTCAATTACTGCTTCAACCATTAACTGGCAACAGCGAAGTCAGCAGGGGCTTGGCTGAGGTATGCTTTCACAACCATCGCCGAAGCAGTCACAGTCGTGGCGGCACCAGTTACAACGCGAACCTTGATATACCGCTTGCTGCCGGTATATGCAAACTGGTACGCGGTGTCTGCTACGATTGAAACAGGAACGCCGACAACGTCTGTTGCGACAGCGAACCCAGAACCAGCAGCATCTGACTCCAGAACGGCGAATAGCGTAGCTGCGTCTGCGCTAGCAGCAGCACCAACACTAGCAACGATTACGTTGCTGTCACACCCTTGAAGATCCACGGCTTCACCGTCTACGCTAGTGCCGCCGTGAGCGGCTGGTCGCAGGCTTTCGACTGCTTCCACATTGTTGCGAATATCTCTATTGCTCATATCACTATCCTCAGACTGCAAACTTAATGAGTTTGATCGCTTCGAAGTTGATCACGTCACCACCAACCCGCTTCACTGAATAGAAGCCAACGAACGGCTTGCTGGTGTAGGGGTCGCGCAGTACGCGAATGCCTTGGCGATCAACGATTTGGTATGCCTCACCCATGTTAGCAAACGCAATGGACAAGCTGCTTGCTGCCAGATCAGGCATATCTTCGAACTCCAGCACGGGGAAGCCGAGCAGGGTTGAAGGCTGACCCATGACAAGGCCGGGCTGCCACAAATAATCGCCATCAGAGTTCTTGAGCTTGCGTACAGCCGCAACAACGGAGCGATTCATGTGCCAGCGAGCGCTTGCGCGGTAGGTCTGCTTCATGCCGTAGATGGCATCTAGCAGAACATCGCCGCCATTAGGGGCAGCAACAAAGCCGCCTGAAGCACCAGATGACAGTTGCTGAATAGTGCCGGGCAAGTTAGTGCCAGCAGCGTAAGTCAGGAAACCACGCGGCTTGCCTACGCCATCACCGCTCACAAAAGCGGTGTTTTCGCGGCGAGAGAAACGCTCGGAAACCTTACCAGCCAGCCATGCCTCGAGATCCAGCTCTGAATCATCCAGAACCTTCTGAGTAGCGAAGGGGAAAGCATAAAGCTCGTGAACAGGAATGCGCCACTTAGCAAGCTGCGGAGTATCCGTTTCCGAACGAGCAGCAGTTTCGCCAACAAAATTAGCGCCAGCCTCATCAAGATCAAACAAGCCTTCAAGCGCATCGGTGCCAATGGTTTGAGCAGAAGCAACCTGACGCATGGGAGAGCTTTCGAAAACCTTTTGCACGATGCGGCCAGAGGTATCAGGCTCAACAGTGTAACCACCGTCGGGGTCAATACCAACAGACAGGGCTTTAGCGTGAAGCTCCTCAGCCATCTGCCCTTTGCGCATATATGTTGCAAAAGCCTTGCGGTATTCGCTCAGCTCAGCGGCACCAAAATCACCTTCAGCTTGAACGCCACGGCGCTTCGCATTGCCGATTGCCCACTTGTGAGCCTTGGCTTCCATGTCATCACCAACTTCGCCGGAGCGAACATGGCGAGCAGAGGCAGTCTCAGCTTTTTCTAAACGATTCTGGATTTCAACAAGCGCATCCTGCTTGGCATCCATAGCAGAAGTCAGCTTTTCGATTTTGTCGGTCAGCAAAGGATCCGCTACGCCGCTCTTTTCGATTTGCACCAGTCGCTCGTTGTTGGCGGTTTTGAATTCCTCAAAAGCGCTCCCAAGCCCTTCAATAATACGATTCACTTCACTCATGATCTTAATCCTTCAAAATGTTTGTAAGGGTTTTCAGTCTTTCGACCACTTCAGCGTCAAAGCAATCATCATCAGCGTCGCGCTGCCTCAGTGCCTTGTAGCCATCAGCCGCTAGGGCTTTGGCTTCATTTCGGCTGAATCCTGCATCTCGCAGAAACGCCTCAAAATCTCGTATTGACTCACGGGCCTTAATTCTTGTCACAAGTGCTTCAGGGTTTGCTCCCCAAGTAACAAGTGACACCTCCCACAAATCAACTTCGCTAATAACTCGGCCACGCTCATCGCGCCCGCCGTCAACTATATTAAATCCAATGCTCATGCCGTCCAGAACGCCAGCTTTCATCAGGGAGTAAGCCTTGCGCCCTTCTTCAACATCTAGAATGCAGTTTCCCTTAACGTACAGGCCCCTGTCATCCTCCTGCATTTCTGTCCACTTGCCGCAGATCATATCTGGCCGGTGCTGCCAAAGCATCTTCGGCATCCGCGACTCGTCGCGAAACTTCTGCAACGTGTTTTTGAAAGCGCCACGCACAATCACATCGCCATCATAATCCTTGACGCCAAATACTGATGCGTAACCTTCAAAGCCTCCGCTCTCGTCAAATGCCTTTGATTCAAACGGGACATAAATTTGTTTTTCCACTTTCATCCCCTTGTGCATCTTGCACTGGTGGAATATACCACAATCAATCGTCAACCAAAAACACCTGAGCGCATCGGCAGTTTATCACATTTCCCGCGCTGCCAGATGGGTCTCCGGGAAACATCAACTCCTCTCCGCTGACAATAAACGGTTCGTTAAGTAAAACCTGTTGACCGTCAGCTTCTAGGTGATCAAATTCACCATCTCGAACGCGATCATCACTGCCAGAAACCCACTCCTTACCTGTAACAACGCCCGTTTCTTTCGCTGTTTCTAAAAGAGCGTAGTTTGATGAATTATGCACTTCTGTCCTTGATATAACTGAAGAACGGGCAACCGAGATTTGCGGAACTCTAGATCGTATTGACTTCGCTATCTCATCATTTGATTGGCCATTGCTTTTGCCTCTGGCAATCATGCTTACGATCATGTTCCTTGTTGTGCGGCCTATGTCAGCCGCTATCCTTAGCCCGCCAAATGCAGAAATGTAAAACTGTATCAGTCGGTCATACAGGGGATTTCCAGAAGCCTTCAGAATTACCGGAGCTGCTGACTTGATTTGCTCTTCAAGCCTCTGACTAAAAACCCTAATCGAGACCGAGTGTATCTGGTTAAGAATAGCTGACAGCCTTTGCTCATGCTCAGACTGTTGCGGAACTGTGCCAGTTGCAGTCCATCCCAATATCAAACGATCAGACTCTCGCGCTATTTCTTTTCTTAAAGCATTCATGCCAGCGCGACCTATTCTTGCCTGAAGTAGCTGCTGCTCTACCCTTTCGCGCTCAACATCTCTAATTAATTTTCGACTCATTATTCTGACAATGCGTCATTCAATGGCTGCAAGTCGAAGTCCTCGGGCCATTCCTGTGCGAGCATTATTTCAAGATGTTCAATATTTCGAGCTTCGCATCCTAGCCACTCTTGTTCGCTACAGATTTGTGGTTTACCTGCATTCAGTAGCGCAACAGAATCCAAGGAGGCTGCATACTTGTCCTCCCATGATACTTCAGGAAATTCAATTTCCATTTAAGCCACCCTTGAGTTTTTCAATTTCTGCGGACAACTCCTTAATCGCATTGACAAGTATCGGCACCATTGACTCGCCACGATAGCGAAGGTTCTCAGCGTCCTCGTTATCAATGATCACCGGGGCATCCCCTTCGAGCTGCAATATGTCTTGCGCTAAAAACCCGTATCGATTTATTCCGTCACCGACTGAATCCCTGCTGCCCGCCTTGAACTGATAACTGACAGGATTAAGTTGATTGACAAAATCTAAGCCATGAGGGACGCCTCCAATTTCTGTTTTGTCTCTCGCGTCTGACACAATTGTCCACGAAACTTTAACGTATGCGTTCGTAATGGAAGTGTGCCCGGCTACAAGCCTGTTGTTTTCTGTTGTTGGGTTAAAAGATGGAGCGTATGTTCCTGCACTTGTTGTGAATCCAATGCCAATATTTCCACTTCCGGTGGTAGTGTTTTTGAGTGCATCTTTTCCAACCGCAACGTTATTTGATCCACTAGTGTTTGAAAGCAAAGCGCCTGACCCTATTGCAGTGCCGTTTTCTCCGCTAGTTGAGGCTGTAAGTGATTGAAAGCCTAGCGCCGTATTGTTGTCTGCTGTCTGTGCTGATCCTAGAGAAGCAAGGCCAACCGCAGTATTGCCGTCTCCTGAAATATTTGCATCTAATGAAGCGCCACCCACTGCAACATTAAAAATTCCAATGGTGTTTGACTCCATAGAGTCCGCGCCAACAGCGACATTTCCTCCTCCTGTGGTGTTTAATCTTAGCGCATCATCTCCGACCGCAGCATTGCTTCCACCTGTCGTGTTTGACGACATTGCTAGCCTGCCTAAAACCGCATTCGTGGCCAATGATCCCGCGCCAATTCCTACTCGTAAGCTGTTTATGGTGGCATCTTCACTCGTCACCAAAGGGCTAAGGCCGATGTCCGCCTTAAAGTTAGCCAGCGAGCGATAACCAAGATCTGCGGCATCGCTTGTTCCAGTTGAGCCAAGAACGTGCGTCGGAGTGATCGCTTGTTTAAGCTGCTTTGTCATTTTGCGTTATTCCTGCTTACTCATAATTGATTCGGCCCACGCTTTTCCGGGGTCTCCACCCCATAGCGCCCACGCAATTCTGCCCGCCGAAGGGTATCCATCCTCTCCCGGTTTAAAGCCTTCAGCGCCCTTGCTTGATTCTTCATGTCTAGCAAAAAAGCTGCTCATTCGAGCGACCGTTTCAACCGGTAAATTTTTCTTATTGCTAATGTCTCTTGCTCTAGCAACGCCAATCTCGGTACCGCCCCGGTTGTATTCCCTGCGCCATTCAAGCCCGCGGTTAGCCTCAGCTGCCATGGCATCGTTTGGGGCATACGACTCCTGCTTTTGCTCGCCATACGCAAGAGCTTTTAGCTCTGCCGCACCCATAGATGACAGGGTGTTCAGGTCTGGTGCTGGCTCAGTGGCGAAAGATATGGGAATCAGTGAGGCATTTACCAATACCGTGTCTCCACCATCCACTGGGCCGTAGCCTTTAATTTCTCTTTTTTCATTGATTGTGAGATCGCTAGACGCATCAGCCATGCTCCACATCTCGCGCCGCTTGTCAGCGATTGCGGCTATGCTGTCAACATCAGGAACCAGTCTAAGATTATCGCCGTACATTGGCACAAGCCAGTTGTTCAGCCCGTCGCAGATATTTTCAATCAGCGGTATCACAGTCTCCTCGTAGAGTGCGAGCCTTGCTTCCTTGTAGTTGTTGTACGTTGAGTCTCCGGGTATCCCGAGTAGTAGCGGAGGAACTCCAAGCGCCAACGAAACATCGCGCGCAGATGCGTGGCGAGTCTCTATTGCTGCCATCTGATCTGGGTTAAACCCCATTGACTGCCATGACATGCCGCCTTCCAGAAGCATCGGGCGGCCTGCGTTGCTAGCGCCAGTATACTGCTCGTCAATCTGCGCCTTCAGTCGGTTAAAAGACTCGTCGCTCAATTCATCTGAACTTGTCATGGCCCCAGATGGTGCGGCACCATTTTGAAGTAGAGCCTGCATCCATCCCATGCTGAGATTATGCTGATCTATCGCGTATGCCCCGGCTTCAAGCGGAGACAACCCGTACCAGTCATCAAGAGGGTTAAACGTTTTCAAATGCAGAATGTCTGAAAGCCCGGTTGACTGATCAACATCCCATTGAATCGAATCCTGACCGGTTGAATACTCGTACCCTTTTGGCCAGCCCATTATGCCCGGTTTTACTTTAACCCTATCTGACCTTAATGCGTACAGCTCGCGCGGTTCCCTACCCACTTGCAGCTTTTCAATGTATGCGTTCCCAGATATGCAATAAAACCCAACGATTGATCGTATCAAGTCATTGCCAGACTGAACCGGGTTTGGCCTTTCTAACAAGCGCAAAAGCGGAGAGTCGGTTATCTCAACGTCACGCCGCTTTAGCATTAAAGGAACGCCAGCTGCTGTGTCGCTGATTTTCTTTATGCCCTGATATGCTATGACGTTTTTTGTGTAGCCCTCATCAGCGAATGACTTATACCTTCTGGCCATCCACTTGGGCTGTTGTTGCGAGTGATAAATAACAGCGCCAGCATGGCTCTGCTTTCTCAAAAATATGTTTTTCAGTCGGTCGATCATTAAAGGCTCCGAATTGAAGGCCGCTTTTTCTGACGCATGATCGGCTCTACTGCATACCTCAACGCGTCAATCGAGTGGTTGTGCGCATCTACAATTTTTGGCAGCACGTCACCGCTATGCCTGTCAACCGCGTATGAGTATAACCTGAACTCGGTCAAAATATCACTACACCTTGGATGGATAACTATTTCTTCATAGCTTTTAAGGTGGGCTATACCGTCTTCCACCGACCCAGCTCCTTTTTTAACTCCTTCCATTCTTGGCAGGCCATGTCGCTTGAGGTAGCTGATTGACTCTGGCCTTGCTGAGTCGGCCCTTATTGAATGCGACTCAATTTCCGGTAATCCTGATTTCAAAAATTGCGCTGTATGGTCAAGCTCCAAGCCAATTTTGCTGACGTTATGGTCGATATAAAGCGTACTGTCATTGACCCACACTCTCACGCCAGCTGTCGGGTCTTGGCTGAAACCGAAGTCTACGCCGTAATAAGGGCCACCCCAATTTTCATCTGGTTCGAACTCTTGCTGTCGGTAGCGGCCTGCAAAGACTTGGGCATCGCTATTTTGTAGATATGCGCCTTCCCAGACATGGGCATAGGTTGACGGATCTAGCCTCTCCTGCTCACGCTTGCGCAGTGTTTCAAGCCCTTCTGGGAAATAGGGGTTATCGTGCCAGTTCACCTCAGCCATCAGTGCGCTTGTGGGTGGCGACTTTCTGAACCGCTTGTCTACGGGGCTGCCATCAAAGCGCGGGTTCCAAATAGCCCATAGCTCTGATTTTGCTTGCCTAAACACCGTTGCCTCTAGCGCCAGCCATGATTCCTCGGGTATATCCTCTGCCTCCTCGCAAATCGTAAGGTCGATCTTGGCAAGCGACTTTATGCTGCCTACGTTGTGCCGCAGACCGCGAAAAATAAACTCGGTTCCGTTTTTGCCGCGCAGGTAATCTACTCCAACATCGTAGTGGTCAGTCAGCCACGGCACGGAGGCAATAGCGGCCTTTAGCTCTGCGTGGAAAGACTCTTTAATGCTTACTTGAAACTCGCGTGTGCAGAGTATACGCAGAGGTTCGGCATATCCCCAGACGGCAGCCATCAGGGCAGCCGTGAATGACTTTGCTGAACCACGCCCGCCATAGGTTGCCCGGTACTGTACGGTGCCGCGCTGGGGTGCGTAGATTGGTTGCAGTTTGGGAGGGAGCTGTACTCTAGCTGTCGTCACCAGCCGCCTCGATGATAATGCGAGTCGGTGGGGTCATGGTGCCGTCACTGCTGGTATGGTCTAGCTTGTTGGTCTCACGCCACCCGGCTTGGGTCTTCAAGTAGAATATTGCGCTTGTGGTGTCGCCGTCCCTTGCCTTTTGTAGCAGTCCCTGAGCCACTGTGCCTATGGCTTTGGCCTTGCCCCTTTTATAGCGTTCTGAAATTTCCTCGTCCCGCTCCATCATGGCGTACCATGTGGTTTTGCCAATGCCGAAGTAATCAGCTATTTGCTCTTGGGACAAATAGGCAGCCAGTGCCTCTACCTGCACCTTTTGTTCGCTTGTTAGCTGTTTCGCTTTGCGGCCCATTATGCGGCCTTCCTGCTTGCGCTCAGAGAATCAAACTCCTCGCCGGTAGATTCCAGCGTGGCTTTCTTGCCTGTAAAGTCCTGCCAGCGTTTGATGATGACATCGCAGTATTTGGGGTCTAGCTCCATCATGCGGCAGTCGCGGGATGTCTTTTCGCAGGCGATCAATGTGGTTCCAGTTCCACCAAAACAATCTATAACAATGGCATTCATGCCCGTGAAATTGGTAACAATGTTTTCAGGTAGGTAGACAGGAAACGTAGCCTTGTGAATGTCCGAGTAATCGTTGCCTGACGCGCCCGCGCCTTCAATGACATTCCAATAGGTGCCTTGCCCAAATTGCGGGTTTACAAACTTTCGCTTCCCATCACCGAAGCAGAGAATAAACTCAACCAAATTGTTAATAACGCCTTTTTGGATATGCGGCGCTGCTGTTTTCTTTTTCCAATATATAATGTCTTTAAACGTGTCCCCAAATGCGTCAACAATCTTGAAAATGGTGCGTTTGTTATCTTGCACAAGCCCGATATTGTAAAAAACCTCATCAGACACCGATAACATACACGACATATTCGCACTAAGAAAATCAAAAAACTCATCCGCCGTTTGGTTGTCATCAAATGAGTTATATTTCTTTCCTGTTGTCTTGTTGCCTTTTATGTTCATTGACCCTGCGTTATATGGTGGCGAAGTGAAACAAATGTTTGCTTTACGCCCAGCCATCAGTTTGTCCACCGCATCAATGCTGGTGCTATCCCCGCACATCAAGCGATGCCGCCCCAGCAGCCATACGTCACCCTCAACCGTGACAGGATGCTCCGGCACATCGGGTACGGCATCCTCGTCGGTCAGGCCCTCACTGATTTCTTCGGGCTGTAATGCGCTTATTTCATCCAAACTGAATCCGGTTAACTCTAAATCAAAAGCGAAGTCGGCCAGCTCGGCAAACTCAACGGCTAACACCGATTCGTCCCACCCAGCATTTAACGCCAGCTTGTTATCAGCGATCACATAGGCCCGCTTCTGGGCGTCACTCCAGCCCTCTGCAATGATGCACGGCACCTCGTCTAGCCCTAGCTTCTGGGCCGCCATTACACGACCATGCCCGGCTATGATGCCGCCGTCTGGCTCTATCAGTATCGGGTTGGTAAAGCCCCACTCCCTAATGCTGGCCGCTATCTGGCCAATCTGGGCATCGGTGTGCGTTCTGCTGTTTCTTGCGTAGGGGATTAGTGATTCTGTTTTTCTGCGTTCAGGCCGGTCTGCTGGCCACTGCATGTCTACCTTACCCATATTTCACCTATAATAAAAAGGCCCCGACGCGAGTCTCCACCGCGCCGAGACAAGGCCCGTCATGTCCGGGCAAATCCTTATCGCTGCACAAGCCAAAACAAGCTAGACACAGCACTGGCTCCGACAATATACATTATTTTTTCAATTGCTTTAATTTTTAGCGATGACTTTTCCAGTTCAATCAAACGGTCGTACACAATACCAACACGGTCGCCCATCTGCGTTTGGCGATTGTCGTACATGTCCATTCTGTTAAAAAGCGTGACCATGCGTTCTTCCATGCGAGCGAGGCTTACAATGGCGTCAGAAACCTTGTCTAGCTTGGTCTCCATTCTTCTGCGCCATTCATGTTCGTTCTGATCCACTGTATAGCCCCCAATCTTTTAAGTTTTGCTGGTCGTTATATCAATTCGCTGTTAAAACACTGCTTAGCTGACACCTTCGGCCTCACCGTCACTCGGTGAACCTCCCCATCCAGCTTGTGATAAGTAATCGCCTTGGCCCCGCGCATTGATACCCATCCGCCGCGTGCCGCAAAAGCGTCGCGCGAAGATAAGGTTGGGTGCTGCTCTGCGATGGCCCCGCCGTCCTCGACCACCTTCTCATGATGTAGGTGCCCTGCGTGGATGTACGTGTGGTCGGAGTTCCCCCACATAGCCCGGAAGCGCGGTTCACTGGCAAAGAGTTTGTGCAGCTGGGCCAGCTTCATCTTGTGGCCGTGATGAAAAGCAAGCATTGTGCGACCGTGCAGGTACGCGTAATACGGGAACTCGGAGTCATCGACCGTCAGCCGGGGTTCGTGCTTGAATACGTGCTTGATGTGCTTGCGGAGCCAGACAGAACCGGCCATGTCGTGATTACCCTCGGCCTGTATGACATGTACGACCTCGAACCGAGCCAGCATCATTTTGACTGTCTGGGTCATTACCTCAATAGCCAGATCCACAAGCTTCCCGTATCGGGTATCGGCATCAAGCAAATGTCCAGACATCGGGGTAACAGCAGACAGGCTATCAAAGTGCAGGAAGTCGCCCAGCTGGTTCAGGACACCGACCTTTGATTTGGGGCTGCCCTTAATCATCGCCTGAACCGCGTCAAGTAGCGTGTCCCGTGCAATATCAACGTCCCAGTCATCTCCCGTTTCTGCCGCCCAAGCATACATCCCAAGATGGAAGTCAGTAATCGTCAGCAGAGTCAGCAGGTCGTCATCAACCTGAGCCGGGCCCTTTGTTGACTTGTACGGTGCAAAGTTTGTGCTGCCAAGCTCTAGGCGCTCAATCAATATCCGCGCCATGGTTTCTTTGTCTGCCTCGGTCTTGACCCACGTCCGGATTGGAACCCCGTCTGCATCATAAAACGTGGACTTCCCTTTGACCCTGTAACCTTCAGGGGCACGGCCCCTTGCGTCTGCCTCTGGGCTGTAACCGACCGCGCTTGCTTTGCGCTTTAGATTTGTGCCGTATCGCTGAACGTTCCTTAAATGGATCCCCGTCTCCTTTACAATCTCAGTAATAGACCTCCCGGAGGCCCTCAGCTCTGCAACCTCTCGCTCGCGATCAGTGACATCATCACCCACCGCCTCGAGTAGCCCCAACCAGTCAGTCATCGATGTCACCCGCCATCTCGAGCTCTATGAGGAGATCGGCAAAGTGTTTTATTTTTCTCAAGTCATCGATTCCTCCCTTTTCTCGCCAGCGAGTTGCATACTTGATAATGCTGCCCTCGATGAACGGGATTTTATTTGCGTGGTTGTACTCCACCGGCTGAATCGCCAGATTCCTGTAGTGGTTGCCGCCAATTTGTTTGTCTCTTGCGCTCATAGGTTGCTGCTCTAACGCCAGTGCATAGCCAAAATAATATCGCAACTGATATGTTATGCCAGCATATCACAAACCCCTCAATTTCTTATAATGCCGCGCCCTGCGGCTGAATATGCCCTTGACACGCTTCAGGTATTCAATGTCAAAAATGCGTGGCTCGTTGCTGCACTCGATAGCCTCGACTCGATCTGCGCCTATTTTGCCCACCAGCCGAATGCGGTATTCGACTACGTTACCGGATTTCATGCTGTTGCACTGGGCGCAGCTTGCGTGAACGTTCCACGTGTAAAACCTAAAGTGGCTTGCGGCACCAACCGATCTATAGTGACTCGCGTGTCTCTGCCCCTGATTGGGCGACTGCCCGCACGATACGCACCCGAGCTTTGAGTCACGCACCCGAATGAACTTGTTAAACTCTGTCTGCGCTTCCTTCGCCCACTCTGACCGAGACTTGATAGCTTCTTTGCGGGCCTTGAGAGCCTTCTTTGCGGCTTTCGCTTCACGCTTAATGCGTAGCTGTTCAGCATGGGCAACAGAGCACTTGTAGCCGCACACGGCCTGCATTGACCTCATTGGATTGAAGTCGGCATTGCAGACCTTGCAGACCTTGGCTTTCACTTCTTCGGCCTTATGGTGTTGCCGATAATGAACTCGGGATTGCGGTTCGCTTCACTGCCAACAGCCTGAATCTGCCCGCCATTGGCAAGGTACTCGGCAACTTGGTCGCTAATCTGCGCCGCTTCACGAATCTTGCCCTCCGGTATCCGCGAAGGGATAGGGTCAGTGCTAGGGAAGTGTCGAAGCTGCTCTGATCTCATGCTTGCATCTCGCTCGGGTGAAGCAGGCACAGCCCCTGCTGGCTGTACTCGCGTATGACTTCCTCTATGTACTCGCTTGCCTGCTTCTTGTTCATGCGGCTGGTCACTGGCACGAAGTCCATAGATTCTAGTTTGAACTCATAGTCTAAGTGCTTCAATGCTGTGTCGTAGAAGTTTCTGAATTCCTGCTGGTCACGCCGAAGGATTGGAACACCCGAATGCAGCTTGCAGTGCCGCCGAATGTCCTTAAAACTCTCGTCCTGCTTCTGCTCGGCCACCTGCTTGTAGAGCGCGTGTATCATTTCGTTTTGGTCAAGGCTCCGAGACTCAGGCACAAACTCAAATATGGGCCGCTTGCCTGATAACCGCAGGGTGCCAACGTGAGCCATAAACCGCTCAAGCATGGTTTCGTTGCTCAAGTCCCAGCGAGTCATGCTTGCGCCTCAATGTATGCCGTCAAGAACTCTGCCGCTTGCTGGGGCACGATGGCGTTGCCGTACCCCTTCAGCCTCATCACCCGCGCTTCGGTCGTTTTTTCGGCATACCCCGGTGCGCGAGGATCGCCGCTATATCCCACTCCGCGGGGTAGCCCATCAACCAGCGGGAATGTGCCGGATTCAACTGCCCGCCACTTTCCATCCCGGCACAAGAGCCCGTCAGCAGCTCCCCAGTGACCGTTAGTCGGGCTGGGTCGGCTATCGCCGAGCCCGGGTTGCCCGTTCGGGTGTTGCTTAGGCTTGGTGTCGGCCAGCCCGCCATCTGCGCCGCGTGCGCCATCTTGTCCGTCCGAGTTGAGTTCACCACGCTGGGCGCCGCCCCGTCCTTGTGATCCCGTGCGTTCGGTGTCGGCCAGCC